>Ga0075425_100001402_pt1 | contig 23652 bp, 20 predicted proteins | sample SoiMethybrSBSTD4_FD_75300 | JGI IMG/M metagenome (GOLD analysis project Ga0075425, IMG submission 75300) | Bulk soil microbial communities from a Populus tree surrounding site in Tennessee, USA - Soil MetaG P. TD hybrid SBSTD4 | ecosystem: Environmental > Terrestrial > Soil > Tree plantation... | reverse complement strand
TTTCGGCCGCCACTGCGATAGGCGAACCCGTCGGTCTCGTAGTCACCACCGCTCAGGCCGTTGACGACGACCGCGGTCTTTGTTGCGTCGAGCACTTCACGAAGCCGACGGTATAGGGAGCGGTTCTTGGCGCCGCCCGACATTCCGGCCGAGCCTGATTCAGATGCGTCAAACCAGTAGCCGCGCACGTCGCGCGCGGTACCGTTGAACCGGTGCGGGATTAAGCAAGCGCGAGAAACACGACCGGGAACCATGAAACAGGGAGCGAGGAGTCCCCAGTCATGTGACCAGCTGAAGTCGAGCGCACCGACAAATCAACGGCATGGCTTCCAAACAGTAATAGCGCGCTACGGGGTCAGTGGAACTTCAACGAATCTGTCGCCAGTAGTCACACGAACTCGAACACGGACCCGAAGATCGACCGGCGTCGAACGCCCAAACGGCACCGTTCCACGGTAGACTCCTGGCTCGGCCGAGGCATCCATCGCAGTCTCCTCCACATTGCCGTCCGTCATGCGTGTAACGAGCAAGACGCCGAAGACCTGCATGGGCTGGCCAGTAAAATTCAAGAGACGGACGGAGTACGAATTGCCCCATTCCCGCAATACCGGCTCGTGTAGGAGTTCTGCACGAAGAGCGCTCTCTGACGGCGCAGACGACCCATCCGGCGTCGCCGTCTCAGCCGATAGGAGTGTACTGGCAGCCTGTTTTGAGGGCACCGAGGCTCTGGGCGCCGGCCGGGCTGTGCCGCTGAGTGTCGGACCGCCGCCGCTCGCGCCTTCGTGCACTCCGACTTTCGGCGGGGCACCCGTTCCATAGGGCGGAGGGTCAATGACATGAGGCGTGCGGCTGGGCACGTCGGGTCGTAGGGTCGTGTCTATGGGGGTGACGCGGGGTTCCGGGCGCGAAGGCCTGCTGGTTGCTGTCGTGTCGCGGCGCCCCGCAGTCGGTCCGTCGCCATCCGGCAGAGACAGCGAATATGTATTTGCCGGGCTCTCTTTGGTCTGTCTGGCTGATTGGTGTGGGTTCAACCGGGGCGGTTCCGTGAAAAGCTGGCTAAGCAGATTTTTCCCGGTGATCCATCCCGCCAATGACAGCGCGAGCGCCGTCATTGTCAGCCCGCATAATAGTCCCAGTATCCGGATCCCCATGTCTGCTAGTTCAAGCGGCACCCTCTAACGTCGCACCAGTGCGGACGACCCACGCGATGCTGCGATCACGCCTTCAACAACCTGCCGCAGACTACTCCGTCGCGGCGCGCGACGCCGCCGGGGCGCGCGTTGCGAGTCTATTCTTCAGCTCAGACCTTGGCGCCACCGGTAAGACCTCAGGCTCGAACGCTAGGATCCACCGCCTTCAATTTCGTAGGCTGGGCCGATCCGTTGCTCCGAATCAGTATCCCAGCCGCCCACCATGAAATGCGAAATGGCAGCGAACCCCGCACAAGTGCCCTGCGTGTATTGGCTGATTCGTAATTCTCTAACCGGAGAAGGTGGGGTGAACTGCGGCGACCAGAAATTCAGCCGCGAGAAGTCATGAATGAGCTGTTCAGGGCGTCGGTCAGTGACATTCGTCACGTACAGGCGTGAATTGTGCCCGGGACCGTTGCGATTGGTCATAACGTATTCAAATCGCCACCATTTGCCCCTCAATTGATTGACAGTCGGGTACGCGGTTTGCGTCTCCGAGCAGCAATCTCGACCGTTGGGTGTCCATTTCAAGAAATTGTACGCGGTGAAACCGGTGCCGACACTTGTATAGTTGATGTGCGCTTCGGTTATTTTCCCCCGTTGATCGCACGCGGGGTTGTCCGCCGGGCTGATTTCGTAATTCGGTGAATAGTATCGGTACCATCGTACCGCCATCCGTTTGAGGAATTTTTTGTCATCACCGAAATAGTGGCCAACGAACCAAAGACCTGAATAACGCTCTGGAGCTCTGACCACGGTGTTGATCCGATGGCCCGCTGGCAATGCCCCGAGAATGGAGGATTCCTTGGTCGCCACCAGATCATCGGAGTTTCTCGTGAGAGCGGCGCCGCGAAGTTCCGGAATGGAGAAGTTCTCTACGGAGCATTCGAGTGTCTTGGAATCGTCGGGGTTATACCAAGAAGAACCGATGCGACGCAGGGTGCCATTCAAAGGCTCCGAGCATACGCAGTTGGCTCCCAACTCGCTACAACGTCGTTCCTCTGCGGATGGCGGTGGGGGCGACATGAGCACCGCCAAAAGAGCTGTCAGACACACGATCGTCACGCTGACAGAACGCATACCGCCACGCCTCCAGGTGGAGCGAAGGTGCGCCTAAATTACCACGCCGTCGGACGGGTCTACCATGCCCACGGCGCCGGACAGGCAGACGGGAAACTCGTCCGTGGGCCGTTCGTCACTACGGGAATGGTCATGTCAGCTTCCGCAGCGCTTCGCACGCCGCGTAATAGCCGCACATTCCATGGACGCCAGCACCGGGTGGCGTCGATGCGGAGCAGAGGAAGAGACGGGGATTCGGTGTCCGATACGGCGCGAAGCGCAGCGTAGGCCGCGCGAAGAAACCGTCAATGTCGGCGACGCCTCCCGTGATTGCGCCCCCCTTGTTGTTCGCATTCCTCGCTTCGAGCTCGCTGGGTGGCATCTTCCGTCGCATCTCGATGATGTCGCGAAAGCCGGGGGCGAAGCGTTCGATCTGCGCTTCGATCCTCTCGGTCATGTCAATCTCACAACCGTTGGGCACGTGGCAGTAGGCGTAGCCCGCGTACTTCCCGTTCCGCGCGCGTGTGCGATCGAAGTTGCTCTGTTGGCATACGATAAGGAACGGGCGATCTGGCGCGCGGTCTTCCCACACCCCCTTCTCGGACTCTGCGATCTCTTCCAGGGTACCGCCGACGTGCACCGTTGATGCGCGATCGCAAGCTGAGTTGCTCCACGGGATCTTCTGCTCGAGCGCCCAGTCGACCTTGAACACGGCCGGCCCATATCGGTGACGCGCGAGCTTTCTCTTATAGCTCTCGGGGAGCTGATCTCTCGCGATCTCGATCAGTTGCGCCGGCGACGTGTCGAAGAGGACCACACGCGATGCGGGAAGCTGGGCGAGATCGACGATCCTTCGTTCGCACTCGAGCTCGCCGCCGAGCGAACCGAAGTACGAAGCGAGCGACTTGGTGATTTCATGCGATCCGCCTTCGGCGCACGGCCAATCGACGACGTGCCCGGTCAACGCGAACACCATCCCGACGGCGGCGGTCAGTGGGTGCGTCAGCGGTAGCACCGAATGGCCGGCGCATCCCGCGAGTAGCGCGCGCGCGGGATCCTCCGTGAAAAGTGACTTGGCGAGCGCGTACGCCGATCGTAGGCCGTACCAACCGAAGCGCGCCATCGTCAGCGGCTGCCGGGGAAGCTTGAAAGGAGGCGCGAGCAGATCTTCGAAGAGCAAGTCGGGGCGATGGAGGAATGGTCCGAAGAAACGCCGCCAGCTATCGCCGTCGGAGCCCAGGGTCTCGGCGGTTTCCTCGAATGACCGCGCGAGGAGAGCAGCGCGCCCGCCATCGAGCGGATGAGCGACCGAGTACGGTGCATGGATCCAGCGGAGGCCGTGCTGCTCAAGCGGAAGCTTCCGGAAGAACGGCGACAGCACACCGGTCGGATGCACCGCAGAGCAGACGTCGTGGATTAGCCCGGGCAACATCAGCTCCTCGCTCCGCGTCGAACCGCCGATCGTGGAGCTCGCTTCTACGACCAGCACCGACCTCTGCGCCTGCGCCAGCAAAATTGCCGCGGCGAGCCCGTTTGGGCCGGAGCCGATCACGATCGCGTCGTAACGTGGCACCCGCGGAGATTAGCAGAACTCTCATCTGGTGATTGGCAGTGCCGCGGGCGCTCGCTACAACGATGGGGCAGGCCGCCGAGCGCTCGTGCGTTCCTGACTCCGTCCGGGTTGATTCTCAGTTCTTTGATGCAGCCTCCGATCTCGTTCCACTTGTCCAGCGCTCGGCGACCTCCTCGGATGCATCCTGCGGGGGGCGGGGATTTCGTCCAGCGCCTAGCGCGACATTCCGCGCTGGCGTCGCTGGGAGGCATGGTCCCGGCTCAAGACGGCCAAGCCAGATGCCGATGTCTGCGGTCCTAAGGACTCGATGTCACTGCCTGCTACTGTGGGCGGCCCCGCAGCGTTATCGTGACCGATGTCGCGACGAGCTTCGTCCCCTCGCGGCTCGCGTCGACCACGACATAGTCGCCCTTCTTGACTTCGGCTAGCGAGATTGCTTTGTCTGTAAACGCATTCTGCGTGTCGGCGGCCGCGGGATTGCGCTGCGACTCGATGATGCGCGTCGTCCGCGTGACGGTGACACGGAGCGCCTGCTCCTCGCCAGCGCGGCCGATCTCATCGACAACGAGATGGTCAGGGCCTACGCTGCGGACGGAGCCGGCATGACGGTCGTCGGCCGGGAGCAACGCTGCCTTGTGAAGCAAGTTGTTGGGGGGCGGTGCCGTTGGGTGCAGCGTCGCGAACGTCTCCTCCCGGTGGGCGCTATCTGAACGAAGTTCGCTCGGCACGACGAACGGCAACTTGTCGGCGGCTCGACGGTCGGCGGGAGCGACAGCCGGCGACTTCTCCAGGACGACAGGAACCGGCGAGCCGCTGTCGCGATCGGGCTGGACAGCCGTGCCGGAAGAGTCCGTGCTAGCCGGCGTGCGCGCGACAACTGCCGCGGAGCCGCTTTCATCAGCGGAGGGGCCGATCCGTCCCGGTGGGATCGTGCCGATGGACGATAGCAGCCCACCGCTCGGCATCACCGTGTGAGTGTAGACGAGAGCGGCGCCGAGGAGACCGACTACGATGCTCACGCTCACTGTCACGGGCCACACCCACGCCCGCCTCCGACGTTGCTGGGCGAATCGCGCTATCTGCTTGAGACGCTGGGCGTCCTCGTCCGCGACCAACTCTTTGCTACTCTCCGGGGTCCGCGGAACGAGCTTATCGGAGCTCGCGTTACCCATGCCGCTATTCGCCGCCTGTCTGGCCGGCTGAAACGGTTTCGACGGAGGCGGTGGCGGTGGCAACTCAGTTGCCGGTACGTCGCGCATTCCCGAGCCGCAATGGCTGCAGAAGTTTGCCTGCCCGCGATTGATCGCGGAGCACCGAGGACATTGCATCGGTAGCTTAACGCCGCAGACATCACAGAAGTGAGCACTCACTGGATTGCGATGCCCGCAGGGCGATACGGGAATGTCCAGAACGCCGCCGCTGTCTTCCTCATGCATCGCTAGGCTCCTCTGCTCGCGCAGCGTCGAAGCACGCGCGATCGTCTGCCGCGGCTCCATCACCAATCAGTTGCCCGACCTCACGAGCCTTCCATCAGAGTGCTGCGCCTGAGTCGTGATGGCACGACGCGGTATGTTCAGCAATACCGGTCCGGCGCCAGGCTTGGAGGGGAACGCTGCGGTGGTCTGCGCAGAGTTACCGGGTTCATGCGTTTGCGACGGGACGGGAACGGAACTTCATTGATGCCCACCGATCCGGTGAAGCGTTAGGACGCTGGACGGAGATTAGATCGCCTTTCACTCCCGGGTCAACTCCTTCTGGAGGCGCCTTCTGAACGCCCTCGGATACGGTGCCTTCCGGAGAACTACACCACCGCCCAGGAGATTGGCACGCATCCCCGGCGAAGCGAGTCGAGAGCTTCGGGTCTTCGGTTTGAAGCAACAGGCGTGGCGGCGGAGGTATCACCACAAGCTGATCGCGCGGCAGAAGCACCGTTGGTCGTGAAAAGTTTTGGACGACGTGTAGGACGTGCTCCTTCGGGCAACCCGGTACGGGGCGCAGCGTGTCGAAAAATTTCGGCGACGGTTCTGCGGCGTCACGAATTCGCCGCTGGCTGAATCGCCACTGGCCTTGACAAGCTTTCGGTTGGCGCGGATGATCCGCTGCTGTAGGGGGACCGAAGATGCCTGAATGGCTCGGGCCCGCAATACTAGAACGACTCTGGCGGCTGACGCTGACGGAAGTCGGCCTTCTGCTCGTCGTATGTGCGATCTGTATATACGGGCATCGGTTGCTCGGTGAACTACGAAAAGCCAACGATACCCTCCGCGCGCTACGCCACCTCGAGGACCGACATCTTGCCCGAACCGAACGAGCACTTCTTTCGGCCGACCTAGATCACCGCGGTGAACCTCTTGCCCATGACGTTCCTCCACAAGGACTGGAAGGCGTCATGGGGCCACGGAAGTCGGACAGCCGGCGTGCCTTCACCGTCAAGTTCAAGCGGAGCGTCGTGCAACAGATCATGAAGGGCGAAAAGTCGCTGGCCGAAATCTCTCGCGAGCTCAATATCCAGCCGAGAGTCGTACGGCAATGGCAGAGGCGCTTCGACGTCGGCACGAATATACCGGCGGCCGCACCCAAGGACGTCGTTCGCGAGGCGCACCAGGCCGAGGAACTCGCCATTCCAGACAAGTTCCGTGGTGTCGGCGGACAGGCTCGCGGAGCGTAGGGCTCTCTCCTAGAGCGCACGCCCAGACGCGTCAAACCTCCGAGGTCAGGCGGGGCGGCACGTCGATCACGCGCCCAAGTCTCGCTGGCTTCCGTGACCGTGACGTCGCCGTAGCCCGCGACTCACATGGCGAGCGCTTTTGCCTGGCTTTCGGCCACGGCTTTGTGGTACAGAGGCTGCGCTGAGAGCGCCAGGGCGCGATAGGTCAGACCGTCCGGTAGTTGTCTTGCCGAGTGCGGCGCTTCCTGTTCCCGCGCCGTGTGCTAGTCCGTTCGACTAGCCCAAGTTACTGCGATTCACCGGGGGTCATAACGCACACACAGTTGCTGTGCGCTTACCCCCTCCACGCACGTTCACCTTTGACAAAATGGGATATGAGCATATGCGCAGACACAGGCTCGCGTTTCCCATCCCCTTCGAGGGATGCCGCTCCTTGGGAGCGGCCGTGCATCGGAGTTCTCTCGTTCTGGTTACCGTGTTCCTCTTTGTCCTCTGGGGGCTCACGGGCAGCACGAGCGCCGGAGTCTTGGACCTCACCTGGACGGCGCCTACGACTAACACAGACGGCTCGCGACTGTCGGGTATCAGTACTTATCGCATCTACTATGCGTCTGGGACCCCGACCCCATGTCCAGGTTCCACGTTCTCTACGGTGAGCGGGGCTCGATTCAGCGACGCGACGGTGACGTTCACCCTCACCGGATTGACGGAGAACGCAGTCTACTATGTGTCGCTCGCTGCCGTAGACGCGAACGGGAACGAGAGCAGCTGCTCGGAGGTGGCGTCCGCACCCGCGCGACCGAATCCGCCGAGTGCAACGGTGAGTACAGAGGTCGCCGCTGACACCATGAATGCGCCAGTGAATAGCCTGGTGGTGCTGGATGCGGACTCGTTTGCGGGCCCGAATGGTCTGTCTCTCGCTTCCTATAGCGGGAACTGGCCTGTCTTCGCGAACTGGAACCAGCTGGGCATCCAAGGCTCGCCAGGCTTTGGGCCCGGGGTCGGAGGGGGACAAGCTAATCGTCGCGTTGGGCCGCCGTGGACGGACAACCAGTGGGCAGAGATCGTCGTCGGCAATGGGCTTGTCGGTACCTATGATGAGCTCTTTGTCGGTCTACGCGCGACCGACAGCGAGCCTGCGGGCAGAGCCTACGGGGGCGGCTACACCACCGAGGGGTACCAGATTCGCCGATGGGATCACGATGGCTCCTACACGACCCTGGCCGTGGATCCGGCTGCGCATGATGGACGCCCGGGTGATGCCATCAACGTCCAAATCGTGGGATCCACGATCACGCTGACAGTGAGCCGGGGCCGTGCGCTCCTGTTAACACTCTCGGCTGAGGACTTCAACTACCTCACCGGCGGCACACCGATGCTCTGGATATGCTGTAGCGAGGTCACTCCGCAGCGGTACGGAGGATCCTGGCGCGCCGGACGGGTCTCGAGGTGAATGATCCGATTCGATCACCGGAGCAGCGCGCGCCGCGATAGGCAGAGTCGAAGCGCACTCGGCGCTGCCTGGGATATCGATAGTTCCGCCAGAGTCTGATCGGAATGCGTCGTTGGCTGCCTGTAAGGAGTGAGGGTCATGTTCCAGTTACGCGCGTGGGTCCTCATTGCCGTCGTGGGCACCGCGATGGCATGGGTGTTGATAGCTACTCCGCAACCCGGCGACGGTCAGGGGCAGAGCGCCGGGTCTGAGCCCGGCTTGGCGGCGAAATACCCCGGCGATGCTGGGATCGAACGAGACCCCAATGTCGTCTTCGTCGAGACGTTCGAGGAATCTTCGCTGGACGGCATGAAGCGACGCTGGGAGAGCATAAGCAACGCCGAAATCATGTCGTTTTCGGATGACACGCCTGAGGGTCGTGGTCGGTCGCTGCTGATGACCTACGCAGGCGGCAAGGGAAGCGGTGGTCATCTCTATCGGAGACTGCTGCCTGGTTATGATCGGCTCTACACGCGCTTCTACGTGAAGTTCGATCCGCGGTCGGCGCCCATTCACCATTTCGTACAAGTCGGCGGCTATAACCCGTCCAGCTCCTACCCGCACGGTGGTGCCGGCGAGCGTCCGCGCGGCGGCGGGCGATTCACCACTGGCGTCGAACCATCGGGGGACGCCTGGGTCTGGGATTACTACACCTACTGGGTGGACATGCGCGGCAGCCCGCCGCATGGGCAAACGTGGGGCAACAGCTTCGTCCATGACTCGAATCTGAAGGTCGCCAGAGGCCAGTGGATCTGCGTGGAACTGATGATGAAAATGAATGATATCGGGGACACGAACGGAGAGATGGCTCTTTGGATCGACGGAAAACGAGTCAGCCATCTCGGCAAGAACTTCCCCAACGGGAAATGGATGTACGACAAATTCTTTCCGGGCAAAGGCGGCGAGGGTATCCGCTGGAACGATGTGAAAGGCGAAGCCGAACAGCTGAAGTTCCCTGAGGGCGGCTCGCCGTTCGAAGGGTTCCGCTGGCGTGAAGACAAGCGGCTGAACGTCAATTTCCTCTGGCTGCTGCTCTACGTGACCAGCTCGCCGGTCGGGCAAGTCAGCAAGGTATGGTTCGACAACATCGTAGTCGCCCGGGAATACGTCGGGCCTTTGGGCAAGTGAGGACTTGCTTCCGCTTGTCGCCAATGAGGCGAGGCTAGACGGCTGCACCGCCGATCAGCGCACATCGCGGTAGAAATCCCTTCAGGTTCATGCCAGGCAATTTGAGCATCGCCGTCCTGCTCGTTGTCGTGTTCATCACCTCGCAGGCGTCTGCTGACGCCCCCGGAATAGTTGCCTTCACGGACGTGACTGTCGTGCCGATGGACCGTGAGCGGCCGCTCGACCGCCAGACAGTGGTGGTCCGCGGCGACCGGATCGCGGCCATCGGGGCCGCCGACTCGATCCGCCTTCCGGCTGGGGCGACCCGGGTGGATGGCCGCGGAAAATACTTGATGCCGGGCATCGCCGAGATGCATTCGCATGTGCCGGGGGAGGACAGCTCCGCGGTGGTCGAGATCATGGCGCTGTACGCGCTGACCGGCGCCACCACCATCCGCGGCATGCTCGGCACTCCCTATCAGCACGAGCTTCGACGCAGGATCCAGAGCCGGGAGATCCTCGGGCCCACGTTATTTATGGTCGCGCCGCCCTTCAGCGGCAATTCCACCCGGACGGCGGAGGAGGCGCGACGGAAGGTGCGCGAGTACTCGGCTGCGGGTTACGACGTGCTCAAGATCTTCCCGCCGATGTCACGCGAGGTTTACGACGCCATCACCGGTACAGCTCGCGAGGTGGGAATCCGCTACGCGGGGCACGTGCCACCCACGATCGGGCTCCGCCACGCCATTGAAGAGCGTCAGTCGATCGAGCACCTCGACGGCTACGTCGAGGCCAGCCGCGGCGACGAGCGGGCGATCGCCGATCTTGCCCGGGCGACGCGTGAGGCGGGAATCTGGAACTCGGCCACCATGGACGTGTGGAAGACGATCCTCGGCACGCGATCGCCGGACGAGCTTCGCCGCCGTCCGGAGCTCCGGTACGTCCCGCGCCCGATGGTCGAGGGGTGGGCCCGAGAGACCGCGGAGTTCTCGTATCGCGGCTTCTGGCAGCGCGCACTCGAGCGGATGGGCATGCGCCTGTCGCCCAGGGACGTGGTCGCAGCACGTGACCGCATTCTGCTGGCCCTTCATCGCGCGGGAGCCGGGTTGCTCCTCGGGGCCGACTCTCCTCAGGTCTACAGCGTGCCGGGTTTCAGTCTGGCTCGCGAGATGCAGGCCATGGTGCAAGCTGGTGTGCCCACGTACGCAGTGCTCGAGGCGGCGACCAAGAACCCGGCCGCCTTCTTCGGGCAGGAGGGGGAGTTTGGCACAGTGGACGTGGGAAAGCGCGCGGATCTAATTCTGCTGGAGGGGAATCCGCTCGAGGATATTCGCAACGTGCACAGGCAGGCCGGCGTCATGGTGCGCGGCCACTGGCTGCCGAAGGACGAAATCCAGCTCCGGCTAGAGGAGATCGCCCGGAAATGGCGATAGAGCCCGTTGCCGGCGTGGGCGGTTCGATCCTGTCCGGCATGTTTTCAGCCGTTCAGCACAAGCGCTTTCGGCCTCTGTGGACGGCGTCGATCCTGTCGGGCGTCGCCTATATGGCCGCGGTCACGGCGTGCGGCTGGGTGGCGTTCGACCTGCACCACCACTCGAGCACCGTCGGACTCGTGGTGTTCGCTTCCTTTCTGCCATCGCTCATCATCACCCCGTTCGCCGGTGTCTTCGCCGATCGCTACGACCGGCGGACGATGTTGCTCATCATGAACGCGATCAGCTTGCTTTCGACTCTCGCGCTCGCCTGGTTCGCGTGGGCCGGAGACCAGAGCATCTGGCCGCTCGTCGTGGTCTCCTTCGTCCTCGGCGCGTCCCGCTCGTCGAGCACGCCGATGGAGCAGGCGATGCTCGGGAGCCTCATCCCTGCGCGCGATCTGCTCAACGCCGTCTCCCTTCTCCAGGCGAATCTGAACGGGGCACGGCTGCTGGGGCCACTGCTGGCCGCGCCGTTGCTGCACGTCGGCGGTGGTGCCGGCGCCTTCCTCGTTGCGGCCGCGCTCTTCGCCCTGGCCTGCTGGGCGATCTGGGTATTGGGCGCGGTACCGCACCCGCGCAGTGGCTCGGACTACGGCCCACTGACGCAGTTCGCACACGGCATCCGCTACGTCTTCAACGCTCCGGCCGTGTGCTCGGTGATCACGCTGGTCTTCCTGCACTGTGCCTTCACGATGGGCTACGATGCCGCGCTCCCACGGCGAGCGACCGATGTGCTCGGCGCAACGGGCACCGCCTACAGCCTGCTCATGATGGCGATCGGCGGCGGCTCGCTCGTGGGAGCCTTCCTGCTGGCCGGTTTCGCGCGACAGGTCCACTACGGGTATCTGTTCTTCGCGACGAGCATCCTCAGTGGGCTGACGCTGGCGCCCCTGGGCTACGCCGTCTCCTGGCCCGGCGCCTTGCTCGCGTCAGCGGCTGTCGGAATGACGCAGTCCATGTTCATCGCGCTCGCGACGACCTTGCTCCAGATCGCCACCCCCGACCACGTCCGCGGCCGGGTGCTGGGGTTGTACTGGGGATCGACCGGCGGCGTGATGGCCGTCAGCAACCTCGCGACGGGCCGTCTGGCCGACGGGTTAGGCGCCGGGCCGATGCTCGCGCTGCCGGGTCTCGCATTCGGCGCGGTGACTGTCCTCACGCTGTGCGCACCGACGCTCCGCGAGATCTATAGCCGTCGCCTGGCAAGCACCGCTATGCCATCGGCAATCGGCCGATCGCGCTAGCGATTCAGAGGGCAGAACGCACCCGGACCACGGCGTATTACCGTGGCGGCCGGCAATTCTGACCGCCCCTCGCATCTTCGCTAGCCGAGACGCCCTTTTCCTGCTCGAGGCAGATCGAAACCGACGAACAGCCTGCGGCGGTCAGCAGCAGCAGCGCGACGATCACGCCGAGACCAACAACATTCAGCGTCCGAATCGCCGTCACCGGATCACGCCTTTCCATTCATAGAGCACATCGGGCGCGCCCTCCTGGTTCCCGGTGCCGTCGCCGAAGGCGATGGGCACGAAGCCATGCTTCTCGTAGAAGTCGCGGGCCGGGTGATTCGAGTCGAAGGCATAGAGGCGCAGTGCGCGTCGTCGCGTCTTCGCGTGCTCGAGCAGGGCGCCGCCGATGCCCCGACGTTGGTGTTCGGGGAGCACGTAGAGCTGATCGACCCAGCTGTCGCGGAGCACCATCATCGCGACGATTCGAGCATCGATGACCGCAACCCACACCTCGCGCTCGACGAGGACGACCGAGGCGAACCACCGGCGGACTTCGTCGGGCGCGTGGACCATCCGCGGGATGTACCGCGCTGCGTGGCTGCGGCTGGTCAGGTAGACATCGGCGATGTCGGCGGCGTCTTCTGGGGCGCCCTTGCGGACTGTGACCGGAGCGGCGGGGTCGATCGTGGTCGTCAGCCCAACGTCTCGCGCTGAACGGATCGGCGGCGGTTCAATCCCGCCTGGGTTCTCCGGTGCCTTCTTCGCCGCCTCGCTGCTTTCGCAGGAAGTCCGCCAGCTCTTGCATCAGCTTGTCCGAATCCAGCTCGCCCTCGGGCAGCCCCTGGCGCTCCTCGGCGGCCGTCGCGTCGTATTGCTGCTCGAGCTGCTGCACGTGCTCGCGGGTGGCCTTGTTCCGGGCCACCTCGCGATCGCACTGGGTCCGGAACTCCTTGATCGCGTCGGTGAAGTGGGAGAGGTCCAGGCTCACGTGGAGCAAGCGGGCGACGTAGGTCAAAAGCGCGTGGATCGCCGCGGGATTCTCGGCGTTCTGCAGATAGTGCGGCGCTTGGCCCATCAGGCCGAGATGCGACATCCCGCGCCGGTCCGCGGCGTCCAGGACGATCGTGGAGATGCCGGTCGGGCCCTCGTAGGTCGGACGGCGATAGATGCCCCACGCCTCGACCAGCGAGCGCCAGGTGGGCTCGGTGCACCGCGCGGTCACCCGCACCGGGCGCGTGTGTGGGGCGCCCGCCAGGAGCGCGCCGAGCGAGACGATGCGCTTCACGCCGCAGCGCTCGGCCACGTCGAGGAACGCTTTCGTGTAGGCGCGCCACTTCGTGTGCGGCTCCGGTCCGCTGAAGAGGAGCAGGCCCTCCCGGCGATCCGGTGGGTTCCACGCGAAGAACTCGCTGCGTGGCCAGTAGATGTCGCGGTGCTCGTCGTTGCGCATCCGTACTTCGGGCCGCTCCTGCGTGAACATAAAAAACTCTTCGGGGTCGATGCGCGCGAGCCGCGGGGCCGGGAGATCGCGGACCAGATGCCTGAGAGCGCCCGTCGCCGCCTGGCCGGCGTCGATCCAGCCGCCAAATGCGATGACCAAGGTCGTCAGATTGGTCGGCGGCTCACGGTCGAACTGTACGTGGTCCATGCCATCCTCTCGCCGGTGGAGTGCTCACCACCGGACTGGCGTCTTACGCCTCAGAAGCTCGGCTTGGTCGCAAACGGTGTCAGCTGCAGCTCGTGCGTCCAGCAGGACTTGTCCTGCGTATGTAGATAATAGAATGCCTCGGCGATCTTCACCGGATTCATCACGACGGCGGGATTCTGCTGGGCTCTCGGCAATGCTCGGGTGCCCGGCGAGTCGATGAGACCGTCGATCACCACATTGGCCACGTGCACACCGTGCTCGGAATACTCCTCCGTCAGCACCTGCGCCAGAGTGCGCATCATCACGCGAGGATAGTACAGCGATTGCCCGGTCAGCCGCTTGCGGCCCCGGAGCGAGAACTGGTTGTTCGAGATCAAGAACGAGCCGGAGCCGCGCCGCCGCATGGCCGGCAACACCTCCTGCGCGACCAGGAACGGTCCCCTGCTGGCGATGTGCTGGGCCGTCTCGAAGATCTCGACGGGGACGTGCTCGAGCAGCTCCTTGTCCGGCGGCAGGTCGCGCCCCTCGAGATAGCCGGCGTTGTAGACCAGCACGTCGGGGTCGCCGGCGTGCTTGCGAATCGTCGCGAAGGCCCCAGAGATCGATTCGCGCGACACCAGGTCGAGCTCGACGATTGTGCACGAGCCGCCCTGCTCGATGATGGCCTTCTCCAGCGCCGCCGCATTGGCGGCATTGCGGGTGGTCAGGATGACGAGAAAGCCCTCCTTGGCGAACTTTTGCGCGATCGCGCCCCCCACGCCCCAGCGGATCCCGACCGGGACCCCGCTATCGTCGAGCGCTCGGCCGTGCGCCAGCCTGGTGTTGCGTCCGTCGGCCTGCCACTTGGACGTCGCCCCGACCACGACGGCGACCGGCTTCTTGGCTCCACTCATGGCGATTCCTCGCTCGCGGGAGTTGGCAGCTCGCGATATCTGTAAGCGTGCCTAGCATAGGGAATGCGAGCGCTGCGCACAACTGCGAGCGGCGACTGCCGCCTCGTTGAGGCGCTGGACCGGCCATCCTTGTAGTAGACTCGCCGCGCAGTCTCGGCTCCGGAGGGCTGATCATGCGTTTGGCGAAGAAAATCGGGATCGTGACGGCCGCCGCCTCGGGTATGGGACAGGCGGGGGCGCTGCGCTTCGCGCGCGAGGGCGCGCAAGTGGCCGTGGTCGACGTGGACGCCGCGGGCGTGCAGCGCGTGGTGGGCGAGATCACCGCGGCTGGCGGCGCCGCTCACGGCATCGTGGCCGACCTGACGAAGGACGAAGATTCGCGCCGGATCGTGTGGGAGACGGTGAATCGCTTCAAGGGACTCGATTTCGTCTGGAACCACGTCGGCCACCCCGGGCCGGCCTCGGTCGAGGGCATCGATATGAACGCCTTCGACCTGGCGGTCGACCTCAACCTGCGCACGGTGCTGATCACCACTGAAGCCGCGATCCCCGAGCTCCGCGCCCGCGGCGGCGGGAGCCTGCTCTACACCGCCTCGACGTCCGGGCTCGTCGGATCGGGCTTCAGCCCCGTGTATTCGATGTGCAAGTTCGGGGTGGTGGGCTTCGTGAAGAGCCTGGCGCTGCGGCTCGCGTCCGAGAAGATCCGCGTGAACGCGGTGTGCCCCGGCCCGATCGACACGCCCATGCTGCGCGTGTTCGTCGCGCGACCCGATCAGAAGTCGACCGCGGGAGTCGATCCGGAGGAGCTCGTGCGCAAGCGCGCGCACGGCTCGGTGCCACTGGGCCGCACGGGCCGGCCGGACGAGATCGCCAACGCCGCGCTGTTCCTACTCTCGGACGAAGCATCGTTCGTGACCGGCGTGGCGCTGCCGGTCGACGGAGGCGTGACGGCGGCCTGACGCATCGGTTGACCTTCGCATCGTGAATTTCCGGCTCCGGAACGTGCTTCTGCTCACGCTGACCCAGGCGACGTCGTCGACGTCGGTGACCCTGATCGCCGCGGTCGGCGCCCTCGCCGGCTACGCGCTGGCCACCAACAAGGCCTTCGCGACCTTGCCTTCGACGATGGCCGTGATCGGCACCGCGCTCAGCACCATCCCCGCCTCGCTGCTCATGAAGCGGGTAGGGCGACGGCTTGGCTTCGTGGTCGGCGCTTCGTGCGCGACGGTCGGTGGGCTCATCAGCGCGGCGGCCGTGGCGCGCGGCCAATTCTGGCTCCTCGCCGCGGCGGCGCTGTTTCTCGGTTTCTCGGTGGCCTTCGCCCAGCAGTATCGCTTCGCGGCCGCTGAGACGTCGCTGCCAGAGTTCCGGAGCCGCGCGATCTCCTTCGTGCTGCTGGGCGGCCTGGCTGCCGCGTTCTTCGGTCCCTGGCTGGCCAGGGACACCGTGCAGCTCTTCGACACGACGTACCTCGGCTCGTACCTCTGCGTGCCCGTGCTGGGTGTACTCTCCGCCGCGCTGCTCATCGGCCTTCGCATGCCGCCCCCGGCAGAGGAAGCCGTGCGGGCCGGCGGCGCCGTCCGACCGATCGCGCAGATCGTGCGCCAGCCGATCTTTCTCGTCGCCGTGCTGGCGCAGATGATGGGGCAGGGCGTGATGAACCTCTTGATGACCGGCACGCCGCTGGCGATGATGGCGCACCACCACACGTTCGCGGACACGGCCTTCGTCATCCAGTGGCACGTGGTGGGAATGTTCCTGCCCGGCTTCTTCACCGGCACGCTCGTGCAGCGCTGGGGCGAGCGCACGGTCATCCTGCTCGGCATCGCGCTCAACCTGCTTGCGGTCGTGGCGGCGGCGTTCGACGTCGGCGTCTACAACTTTTTCCTCGCGATGACCCTCAACGGGATCGGCTGGAACTTCATGTTCGTGGCCGGCTCGACCCTGGTGACAAAAGCGTACGAGCCGGCCGAGCGCTCGCGCACGCAGGCGGCCAACGACTTCCTGGTCTTCGGCACGGCGGCGATCACCTCGCTGTCGTCCGGTCAGCTCCTCCATCACCGGGGATGGCAGGTCGTGCTGGTGACCGCCGTGGTGATGCTGCTCGCCGCGCTCGCTGGATCGATCTGGCGCGTATCACGCACGGCCGCGGCGACCGTGCCCTCGGGCGCCGCCGCGGCCGACTGACGTCAGGCGTGATTCGGGCGCTCACGTTCGATACGTACGGTACCGTCGTCGACTGGCGAAGCTCCGTGCTCGCCGAGCTGCGAGCTCTGGTCGAGCGAAAGAAGCTCACGCTGGACTGCGTTCGGTTCCTCGACGAGTGGAAGGCCGTCTATCGGCCGACCATGGACAAGATCAACCGCGGCGAGATGCCGTGGGCGACCGTCGACGAGATCTATCGCCGGCGCCTGGATGAGCTTCTCGTCGCCTACGACCTCACCAAGCTCGACCACGAGGAGGTCGCCGCGCTGGCGCACGCCTGGTGGCGCCTTGCGCCGTGGCCCGACGCGGTAGCCGGGATTCATCGGCTGAAACAGCGTTACATCGTCACGCCGCTCTCGAACGCGAGCTTCATCGGCATGGTCGAGCTCGCGCGCTTTGCCGCGCTGCCGTGGGATTGCGTGATCACGGCCGAGAACGCGCGCTGCTACAAGCCGCGCCCGGAGGTGTATCGCACGGCCATTGCCCTCCTGGGTCTGACGCCGTCCGAGGTCATGATGGTCGCCGCCCACAATTACGATCTGGCGGCGGCACGCCGCGAGGGAATGGCGACCGCGTTCATCCCGCGACCGCTCGAATACGGGCCCGGTCAGACGACGGATCTGGCGCCGGAGTCGTCGTGGGACGTCGTCGCGACGGACCTCGAGGATCTCGCCGCCCGCTTGAGCGGCTAGGCGATCAGGGCGAGCGCCCGAGTCGCATCATGAGGCGCTTGGCGGCGACGACCGCGAAGAACGTCTCGACCAGCACGCGCGTCTTGATCGACGGGCGCCAGTTTCCCGCCAGCACGGACACGACCGCGTCGAAGATGTTGCGGATCGGCGGGCGCGAGTACCAGAGCTTGCGGAAGGCCGGATCGTAGAAGCCGACCGCGAAGCGGCGGAAGTGGTGGTAGCGGCCGCGGACCGCCTTCTCGTAGCGCGCGAAGATCCGCGCCGAGACGTCGCCCGTGCGCAGGCCGACGTCGATCGCCTCGGCGGCCTCGATCCCACCCTGCATCGCAAGCATCACGCCGGTCGAGAACACCGGATCCAGAAACGCCGCGGCGTCGCCGACCGCGACCCACCGGTCCCCCGCCATCGTGGTGGCCAGATACGAGTAGTCGGCGTCGAAGCGGGCGGGGGAGACGCGACGCGCGCGCTCGAGCAGTGGCAACGCGTGAGGCGTGTTGACCAGGTAGTGTTCCAGGCTGTCCTCGGGCGTCGCCTTCGACTCGACCCGGTGCACGCGCTGCGGGATGACCGCGCCGACGCTGATCACGGTGTCCGACAGCGGGATGAACCAGAGCCAGCCCATATCAGGCCGCGTGAACATCCGGATGTCGCCGGCCCGGCGGCCCGACGCGCGTGGGATCCCTTCATACTGCGCGTGGACCGCGATGTTCAGCAGGAGCGGATCGTGTTCGTGGCGGCCGAAGCGCTTGACCAGCAGCCCGGCCCGGCCGGAGGCGTCGACGACGACGCCGACCCGCATCGTGCCCGAGCCTCCCACACGATCCGCGTAGCTCAGGGTGACACCGTCATTGTCGAACGCCGCGTCGAGCAGACGATGCTCTTCGAGCACGCGCGCGCCGCTCTTCTCCGAATGGCGCAGCAAGATCTCGTCGAATTTTTCCCGCAGCACCTGAAACGTCTGCGGTGTCGGCGTCTCCAGCGCATTTGAGAAGTCGGCGTAGCGCTCGTCGGGGCCGTCGGGCCCCCGAAAGCTCGCGCCCCACTTCTCGACGAACCCTGACGCGGCGATCGTGTCGCGCACGCCGAGGGCGCGGAGGATCTCGTTCGTCCACGGCAGCTGCGATTCGCCGATGTGGAAACGGGGAAAGCGGTCGCGCTCGAGCACCACCACGCTCCGGCCGCGCCGCGCGAGCGCGGTCGCGGTCGTAGAGCCGCCAGGGCCTCCGCCGATGACCGCCACGTCGTAGTCCCACTGCCGGTTCGGAGTCGTCAACATTCACGCATCATGCACCAATTGACAGCCCGTCGCCTACCGGTCGTTCGTCCAGGCGGTGGCGACGGGACTCGGTTGGGGCGGCGGAGTTTCCGCCGAGCGCTCGGTCAGAGCTTGGCCGCGGCGAACGTGTCGCACTGACCGGGGTCGCCGCTGTCGATTCCGCGCTTGAACCAGCGCACGCGCTGCGCCGAGCTTCCGTGGGTGAACGACTCCGGGACGACACGCCCCTGCGACTCGCGCTGCAGGCGATCGTCGCCAATGGCGGACGCGGCGTTGAGACCCTCCTCGATGTCGCCGGTCTCCAGGATCTGGCGGGCGCGCTGGGCATTGTTTGCCCACACGCCGGCCAGGCAATCGGCCTGGAGCTCCATGCGCACCTGGAGCGCGTTGGCCTCGGTCGAGCTACGACGGCCTTGCGTCGAGCGGATGCGCTCGGCGATCCCGAGCAGATTCTGGACGTGGTGCCCGACCTCGTGTGCGATCACGTAGGCCTGCGCAAAGTCACCCGGTGCCCCGAGCCGGTCCCGCAGGTCCCGGTAGAACGACAGATCGATGTAGACCTTCTTGTCGCCGGGACAGTAGAACGGGCCGACCGCCGCCTGGGCAAAGCCACACGCCGACTGTACCGCGCCGCTGAACAGCACGAGCTTCGGCTCCTGGTATTGCCGTCCCATCTGACGGAAGAGGTCGCGCCACGTGTCTTCGGTGTCGGCCAGGACGACCGAGACGAAATCGCGCATCTGATCGTTGCCGGCCGGCCGTTGCTGAACGCTCGGTGCCGGCCCGGTGCTGGTCGGATCGCCGCCCTGCAGAATGACGCTCGGATCGACGCCGAAATACATGGCGAGGAGCACGAGCACCAGGGTGCCGATTCCGCCGCCGACGACAGCGCCACCGCGTCCGATCGACATGCCGCGCTGGTCTTCGACGTTGTCGCTTCGCCGACCCATTTGCCATCGCATTGCTGGCCTCTCGCATCTCCGCGCGCTATCGTGCGGGTCGCGGTCGTCGCTCCTCGTTGTACTGCCGTTGAATGAAGTGTACGGGTGAGATCCCGGCACCCGCAACCGCACGTCGGACGGCTACCGCAAAGCGCGGCCATGCCGTAGACTCTCGGCCGGCCATGAGATTCGGCGTCTACCTCCCGACCTACGCGTGGCGCGATCTGAGCTTCGATCAGGCGGCGCGCGTGAAGATCTTCGCGCGCAAGGCCGAGGACCTCGGGTTCGACGCACTCTGGGTGGCCGAGCATTTCCTCGAAGCGCCCGGTCTCTACGGCACGGTGTGGATGTCGCCACTGCTGTCTCTCGCGCACGCCGCCGGCGTGACGTCGCGCATCCGGCTGGCAACCGGTCTCCTGATCGCCCCGTACTACCACCCGGTCACCCTGGCGCGCGAGATCCAGTCGCTCTGGTCGCTCTCGGGCGGGCGCTTCGTGCTGGGGATCGGCCCGGGCTGGGACCAGCACGAGTTCGAGACGCTCGGCATGAGGCTCTCGGAGCGCGGCCGGCGAACGGACGAGATCATCGCGGCCCTCCGGCGCCTTCTGACCGAGCGCGACGTCAGCTTCGAGGGCCGCTACTATCGGTTCCAGCACGTGACGATCGAGCCGCGGCCGCGGCGCTTTCCCGAACTGTGGGTGGGCGGGGGCTCGAAGATTCAGACCGCGCTCTCGCCCGACAAGTCCTACATCGTGCCGGCCGTGCTGAACCGGATCGCCGGCGCCGACGGCTGGCTCGCGCGCGCCGCCGGAAGCCAGCAGATGGTCAAGGACGACGTGCGCGCCATCCGCGAGCACTGCGCCAAGATCGGGCGCGACCCCGATTCACTGCGGTACGGACACCTGAACTTCGTGCACCTGGTCGATACGAATGACCGCGAGCGGGCGCTTGCACTTCAGCGCCCGATCTTCGAGCGCGTGATGGGCACGCACCGGACGTTCGAGAATCTGCAGCAATCCTATTTCCTCGGGACGACGGGCGAGATCATCGAGCGCATCCGGGATCTCGAAGCCGCGGGCGTCCAGGACATGGTTCTGGCCACCTGCGACTACGACCTCGAGCAGCTCGAGCGCTTCGCGAGCGACATCGTCACGCGGGTCAACGGCTCCGCATCTTGAGGCGGAAGTCTTTCGACACGCGGAGGTTGCCGGCCGCATCGCGCGACCGGACCCGGAAGTGGTACTCGGTGTTCGGCTTGAGGCTGCTGATCGTCTGCGCATGCGCTGTCTGGAGCGCAGCGTTCAACGGCGTCAGAGCTCCGTAGGAGGTCGTCGGGCCGTATTCCACCTGCGTGTCACTCGGCTCGTTCGTGGTCCAACCGATCGTCACGCCGGATGCGGTCACGGCCGTGCTTACCCGCGATATCGTTGGCGCGGTCGCGTCTTTCGTCACCGCGTTCGCGACGATCACGGAGACCCTCGCGGAGGTCGTCGCGTTGCCCGCGGAGTCTCGAGCCACCGCCGTCAGCACGTGCGCGCCGTCGGCGACACCGGTCGTACTCCACGGCACGGTATAGGGTGCGGTGCGCACCTCGGCGCCCAGATTCACGCCGTCGACCTTGAATTGGACTCCAACGACGCCGACATTGTCGCTGGCGTTCGCCGAAAGGGCTGCCGTGCCCTTCAGCGCCGCGCCGCCCGCCGGGGCCGTGATGGCGACGCTGGGCGGCGCCGTATCGTTCAGGGTCACCGCCAACGTCGTCGTCGCCCGGTTGCCCGCGGCATCGCGGGCCGTCACCGTGATCGTGTTCGAGCCAAGCTGAAGCCCGATGACGCCGGTCGTCCAGTTGTTGGTTCCGTTCGCGATGCCGCTTCCGCCGCGGCTATTCGCCCACGTCACTTGACTCACCCCGACAGTGTCCGAGGCGGTGCCCTGAAGGGTGACGGATGCGCCGGGCGCGCTGTAGGTCGGACCCGACGTGGGCGACATGATCGTGACAGTCGGCGGGGTGGAATCGCCGACGCCAAGCCCGCTGCCGGTCACGATCGTCGAGGCCGAGCCGCCGGCGGCGGCGAAAGACACGGTCGCGCTTGCGGTCGTGGTGGTTGTCGGCGTGAAGCGCACTCGCACGGCCTGGCTGGCTCCCGGTCCAGTGAGCGCGAACGGACTTCCGGACACGATGCTGAACGGCGGGGAGGCCGACGCCGTCCCTGACACGGTGCCGCTACCGGTGTTCGACACGGTGAACGTCTGCTCCGCGAAGCTCCCGAGGCTGACGCTTCCAAAATTCACCGGCCCCGACGGGCTCACGGCGAATTCGGCTCGCGCGACCGCGCTCGCGACAGTGGAGCAGGCGCTCTCGTTGCCGCCGACGTCGACAGCGCTCACGGCGACGTAATAGAGCATGCCGGTGGTGAGACCGGTGAGCCTGAAGCTTAGGGTCTGGTTGGGGGCGGGATTCGACGTCGGCGAGCCCACTTGAGCCCAGGAAGATCCCGGACAGACGGTGCTCGAGCTCGTGCCGTAGTAGACGCGATACGACGACAGGTCGGTCAAGGGACTTCCGTCGGTATTCGTGGTCGGGGCGACCCAGGTCGCGTCGAGTATTCCGGCGGCTCCAGGGCTGCCCGTGAAGAAAATCCCGCACAACAGGAGAGCGAGTCCGATGCACCGGACGGTGGTTTTTGCGTTCGTCTGTGACATCGGCGATCTCCGGAACATTCGGTTCGGTCGCTCGTGGCCTGCCCGCGCCGCAGATTTGTCGCGCCGAGGTCGGTGCAGCGGCCATGCCACCAAGCCGCCCAGTCGCCACGCGGAACGCTAAGTGTCGGGAAAGCTGAGATCGTCTGGGTAGAGAAGCACGCGAACACGGGGGCCGCTCGAGGCGCAACGATGCCACGAAGGACCACGGCTGGGCACGCGGCGTTCTGGAGCTGACGCCGCATTCTTGAGAATGTCGCAGTTCTGCGAATTCGCCTACCGCGTTGCGCAACCCAGACCGCCTCCCTATAGTTCTCGCGCTCGCGACACGCGGACCGAACGCCGAGTCCGAAGGGGTCGTGTCGAAGCTCGCCCGGCGGGAAACTATCATCGACGAAGACAAGGCCAGGTCCGAGATCGCGGGCACGCGGCACATCGGCTCGGCGGCGACGCCCTGATGCGTCGCCTCCCGCGAGCCTGCGCGACGGATCCCGTCCTCTTGCGCTCCTCGTCATGACCGGCCGCGGGAAGCACGACTGGGCGAAGGAGGGTGCCACCCCCGAGGACTTCACGCGCGACCGCGGGGACTGCGCGCGAAAACGCCCTCTACCGGGGGTGGCAGCGAGCGCAGAAGCACGATCCGCCGCCGCCCGGGTCGTATCGCGGTATCGAGGGCGACGACCCGGTGAAGTTCAGCTCGTCGCGCCCCAGCCTCCAGCGCCGCCGCGCTGAGCGGCGCGACCGCCGCGCGCCGCTCCATCCGATCGAGATTCCGGTGCTAGACTCGCGTCCGCGTGTCGCCCCTTCACTCGTACGTGGTCGTGTGGGTCCTTCTCATCCTCGCGTGGGCCGCGAACTTCGTCATCCGCATCGGGTTCTCGGCGCTGCTGCCGTCGATCATCGACGAGCTGCAGCTCTCTTACACGCGGGCGGGGCTGCTCGCCTCCGCATTCTTCTATGCCTACGTCCTCATGCAGGTTCCATCCGGGCTCCTCGGTGATCGCTTCGGCCGGCGACGGGTCTTGCTGGTCGGCCTCGTCGGCGGAGCGCTGGCGTCGGGCCTCACCGGCCTGGCCGTCTCGTTCGTCACGCTGTTTCTCGCGCGCGCGTTGACCGGCGCCTTCCAGGGCTCGCTCTTCTCGAACGATCGGGCCATCATCGCGACGGTCACGCCGCCGGACCGAATCGGCCTCGGTCAGGGCGTCTCGTTCTCGGGCCCCGGCCTCGGACTCACGTTCGGGCTCGTGATCGGCGGGCTCCTGCTCGAGTTCCTCCCGTGGCGCACGGTGATGATGCTCTTCGGGCTCGGTCCGATCGTAGCGGCGCTTCTGATCGCCCGCTACGTGCCGGCGCCTCCGCCGCCGCTGCGCCGAATGCCGGTCGGCCAGCGGTTGAGAAGTCTGTTCTCGAACGGACCGCTATGGGTGCTCGCGCTCGTGAGCCTGTGCGCGATCGCCAATCAGTTCATCCTGGCGACGTGGTCGCCACTGTTCTTCGCGGAGGT
>Ga0075425_100001400_pt1 | contig 23684 bp, 33 predicted proteins | sample SoiMethybrSBSTD4_FD_75300 | JGI IMG/M metagenome (GOLD analysis project Ga0075425, IMG submission 75300) | Bulk soil microbial communities from a Populus tree surrounding site in Tennessee, USA - Soil MetaG P. TD hybrid SBSTD4 | ecosystem: Environmental > Terrestrial > Soil > Tree plantation... | reverse complement strand
TCTGGAGTGTGGACTGGTGTGTCCCACATACTCAAGGTCATTGGATTATACAGTGTAAAAGAAAAGGGCCCCTGGTATAGGGAGCCCTTATGTGGCCGGGGATATGGGGGTTACACTGAGGTCTTACGTCTCTCAAAGTCAGACCTAGAGATAGCTTCCCTGTTGGTATCAATGATTCTTTCTCTGCACGTAGGACATATCTCTAGTATGAATACCGAATAATCGACGTTCATTAGTGATAGCTCCGCGTTTCGATGAGTGCCATCGATAGTCTTTTCACAGATATCACATTGGCAATGAAGGATTCTCATCTCAAGTCCTAATATGAAGTAACTGCACTACTAACACCAACACCAAAAAACAGAATAGTAACCCACCCCATTGGCTTAGGAGTTTGCGCTCCAAGTACCATGATGGCAACGGCTAGCAGAATGATGATGAGTAGGGGCATTGGAGCTCCTTAGTATGGCTGGTCTAACCCGAGTCTATGCCGGACGGCCCATACTGTAGCGAGTGGCCAGTAAGCGACACGGACATAGAGAATGGCGAAGCGTCGTATCACTTCGGAACTAACCTGTACTGTCCGAATCCCACTCGAATCATCTTCTTTTCATTCGAGGAGACCTTTGGTGTAGCTTTCTTGGGGCCCTTGTTCTTTCTGACCCGAGGTACGTATTCGACTGCTTTGACATGAGCCATTCTGGACGCCTTTCGTGAGCGTTTCTTCTTTTTAGTTAGATGTGCCATGTCATCTCCCTAATCTCTTGAGCGAACCTCATACACTTAGGGCCCTTACCACAGTAATGCATGAGAGAGTCATGTTCTGTTTTACAATGTTCTCTATGCCATCGTGATTGGATGGCAAGAGTCCACATTCCTCTTTGAATATTGAGTACAGGGTTATAGTCCTCCGCACTATCAGCCTCATTGCATCTAGAGTTTGGTCGCCATATCTGCATAAGCCCCCTTGAGGCCCCACCCTTATCTTCTCTACAGGTATGCACATGGCCACGACTTTCATGTTCTATGATTGCGAGTATAGTTTTGACCTCAGGAATATCGACGGGTGCGAAGTACCGCGCAAGGGTTTCCTGAATAGTAAGTATAAGAGGAACCCACATTAGATTATAGGTACTCTCAGAAACCCGTTATAGATTCCCGATAAAGAGATGCCACTAGCCGAACGTATTGCGGCTAGCAGGTCAACGAAGTATACAGTAGCAGTAACAGGAGTTAGCATTATGACACTCTATCTTTCTCAGTGAGTATTACAGTCAACATATCGAATGTCACCGTTTCTCCCACCGCTTGATTAGCCGGAGGCCGCTTTTTATATGTTAAAACAATATCGAGTGTATTCTTGTTAGAGTACAGGTCGAAACTGTTGACCGTTGCAACATCGTTCATGACGTCTCGATATATGTATTCAACCTGGTCTGCTGCTTCTTTGGATGGCAAGTCAGGATAGTATGAATACACATAGTGCCAAGTCTCGCCAGCCCTAGGCCAGTCAGAAGCACTAGTAACTCGAGGCCTCTTAGGACTAACTCCAGGTTCCTCTTTTTTGCCTGAAGCCATAGCGGCTACTCCAATAGCAGCCGCTAGTCCAGCAAGCGCGACTTTACCTTTTCCGCTCAGCATCTGTTCTCCAGCCTGACCGAGCCCCTGCCCATAGAATTCCTACGAGCGAAGCAGCTAATAGAAACGGGAACATCAGATGATGGGAATTAGCATGAGGCCTCCGAAGAGACCTGATAGGGTCGCTCCCGCCTTGAGTGCGGCAAGCGTAGCGTCGAATACTAGAGTAACGTTTTCGGGAGATGCCATGTTGGTTTCCTTTAGCCAGTCGGTTGACCGGAAGTGATAACCTGGAATATCTCGGTTATCTCACCAATCGAAACGAATGGTAATGCAGCCATAATTGCAGCGAACTGAGCAGTGAGACTAGTGGCCAATGAGCCTCCCTATCGAGTAGAATTCTGTCTTAGGATGCAGTCTACGTCTACCCATATAGACTACATCCAGAAAGGTTCCCCCATCCACGGTAATTAGGTCTACATCCGTCATGAGATGACTGATTGCTAGCTTGTTGCTATAACGACCTGTCCAGGTCATTCCAACATAGATAGCATAGTGAGGGCCCATAACGACGATATCGCCTATCTGTGGAGATTGCGTAATACCAAGTGACTTGCAAAGTCTAGCACCACTACCGTACTCAATAATAGGTATGTGTAACCCAAGTCCGCAATCATGTAGAACCTTGAGAGCAAAGGCCCCACACCATTGGTCGAACATAAAAGGGGTTTGGTCGAGATAACCAAGTGCCGTCCTTAAAACGTCGCCCCGGATGCGAGCAAGTCCTGACTGCTCCGGTTGTCGTAAAGCCATTCTTCACCATTCCAACGGAATCTGTACGGAGTAGCACCTGGATAGGATTGCACTATTGAGAATTCTTCTCTCCAGACTTCCCTGTCCGTTAGGTATTGCATTCCGTACCATGTTCCCTGACCTGGTTCCCGAGCAATCCACCATATGAACCAAGACTTCATGCTATCGGAGCCGGCTGAACTGCCTCTACCTTGAGAGGTACTCCTTGAACCACCACAGTCCTTCCAACATCCGGCATGACATCGTCTGACACGATTGTCAGTACGTTATATCCAGCCTGAGGACTCGATAGAAACGTTTTTGAGTGGTCCCAATTGTAGATGCCAAGGTTGTTTGCAAGCTCCAGGATAGCCGCTTGAGGAAGCGCAGCGGGACCCTTTAAAAGAATGCTCCAACCGTGACCAGAGGTCTCGCCTCTGGACGGTCCCTCATCCTTCTTGGAAGCCATTGCAACACCCGCTATAATCACAACTGCAAGCCCGATTAGCCATCCCATGTTACTTATCCTTTTTGATTGCCTTTAACATCTTCGAGGCTTTCTTGAATGCCTCTTTAGACTCGACTGGTGTGAGGTCTGCTATCTCTTTGAGAATCTCCCACCGTATCTCCTGCAGTTCTACGAAGTTTTCTACACACTTGGGACATGATGGGTTATCTCTACAGGAGTTAATCGCTTGTTCGAGCAGCCTAACTGCCTTCTTTAGAATGTCGACCGACGGATGTGCCTTTACCATCTGCCTCTAGTTTCCCGAATATCGCAGCACCGGCTACACCCAGAATCCCGACACCTGCGACCAAAAGAGGCTTCCCCGCCGGATGGTCAATCAAGAAGTGCCTTACCGGAAACCCCATATCCGGATTGTATCGGTCTACATGGTCAATTACGTATTGACCATCATTCATGACCAGTAGATGCATAGAATCTCGAGGCACTGCCTCGCGATACTGACAGATAACTCCTTCATAAGGCTGTTGTCGGATAGCCCGATGAAACGTATGGCCCTCTATCTCGAAGGTGTCGGGGAAGTCCGAACCAAACATCCAAACATCCGTCACGGGGGGCTCTAGGGGATACATGATTCCTCCAATAACGGATGTAGGGGCAATGCTCGAATGTATTCAATAGGATTGTTCACATGGTCCCGAATCTTATGAGCAAGAAACGATATAGAACCAGTGTGAAGATAGTAAACACTATGTACTTCATCTAACTCGACGATGCTTTCGTGTTTGAGTTTAGTACCCCCAACGTTGAACCGAGTATTTCTAACGGCACGACCCAATAAGTCGGCTGGCCTTGGTCTCCCCCCGAATCTAGGCGATAGGATACCTGCAGCATGCCAATGCCGGGCAAGTACAGAGATTCTATCAGAATATCCGAATCCTCGGAGGAAACTCTTACGTATGGCCCAATTACATGTATCAAGCTGACCTCCGAAGGCCGGATTCTCTTTCCTGGGAATTCCCAGATAGTTCGTGATGCGTCGCCATATGACTAGATTGATAGTTGGATTGAAGTGTGCCGCAATTGATGCGACTGACGGAAAGATGACGTCGTCATCATCCACCGGAATCAATGCCTCATCCTGAGATTCCCAGTCTACATCCTGAATTCCAATGCTAACAGGTAACCCAGTTTCTCTAAGTGCTGCTTCACACTTCTCCTTGATTCGCTGTCTATAATCGAAGTAATTGAGACCCTTCGCTTGCTCCCAGGCCGGAATCAATACTTCTCCAATACGAATGAATTCATTCGGAGTCTTAGGCCCCTTCTGAGCCAAAAACTTCTCGCGCGTCATGTCGCCCCATGACGTATCAGTTCTAACTACAATTCGAAGGGGTATCATCGCTTAAACTTCGGGGGAGTACTTTCACCCATGGCATAGGCTTTGAGTCGTTCGTTTATCTCGTGCTCTCGTTCTTTGAGTAGTCTGTCACGCATGTTTCGAATGTCAGTCCGCTCGTCCCATTCCGGAGGCTCTGCATTACGCTTAACTTCAATGGCCCATTTTTCAATCCAGCCATCTTTGACCCGTTCGGTCTGCTTTATCTTGGCCCATAGAGCTCCAATAACTCCAACGATGGCCATTGCTAGAGCCACAATTGCCGTCCAGGGGATGGGTATAGTCGTCACTTGAGTATGCGATAGCCAACGTATGCCGCTCCAACTAAGGCACCAATTAATAGGAAGTTTCCGGCCTTCTCGATTCCCGCTTCAATCTGGTCTAGCCCTGAGGGTTCCGGTGGAGGCTTTTGCGCAGTATCCTCCGAAGCGTGTATCTCTTGCTCTGCAATCGTTGGTAACCCGGGACCCTCCCATGGGGTTTCCTTGGTCACAGTGAATAGATACCAATTATGAGCTGGGTAGGTATCTCGAGGTAGATAGTTCTCCTGCTTTTCTACCTTGATTGAGTCCTCATGGTTTGACAGCCAAACACGAAAGTCTGCAATATGAGGGTCGAATACATCAACCCAATATCTACCTAGAGGTAACGGATTCCGACGTTCAATCGCCATCTAACGTTCTTCCAGAGTCTTCCAGTACAATCCCCACCATGTCAATGATATCTTCTTTGGAGTATCCCTCCTCCAACTTATAAGCGATAGCAAGCTCTAGGAGGTCATCTCCCAAGTCTTCCGCACTACAGGCGGATATCATGGTGATACACTCCCCTTTAGTCATGTGCTGCACTCCCCGCCGCGTCCACCACTGTCTTTTTAACAGTCTCGACAACTGCTTTGCCGTTGGTAGATGCCTTGTGTCGCGCGACAATCTCTTTACCCTGTTTAACCTGTTCTGGGGTTAGAAACTGTTCTTCTCCGTCCCCATTAGCTATCAACATCTCCTCCCACTGTTGCGGGGTAAACTTCACATTATCAGGTCCAGAGATGAGCTTACCAATAGTTGTAAGAACACGTTCGGTAGCCATTTTCTTGATAGACATGTCATTCTCTTGCATCTTCATTGCAAGTTGGCGTTCGGCACTTTGGTCTAGAGCTTCCTCTCGAGCCTTACGGCCCGCTTCTACTTGTGCCTCTAGGTCTACAATACGTTTCATGAGTCTGTCTATCATCTCAAACTGGAGTGAATCTATCTTCTCTCGAGGCTCACGGATAAGCCCAATAACGGCCTTGACCGTATCGAGCTGATATTCCGCGAAGACTTCCTTCCGGTCGTCTGCTGAAGGTTGCATCTTTGGGTCTGCACATATCTCGGCTACCTCTTGAGGGTCGTACCGATTCTGAGCCACCCCAGCCCCATCCTTGACCGAAACAGGAGATAATCGACCGGCCGCCGTAAGTCGCGTTACGGCCGCCAGGCTCTTGCCTATTCTGCGCGCTACCTCTGCCTTCGTAAGCCATTCGTCTGTGACCTGTCTTTCGCTCATTCTTTCACACTAACAGAGCATGTTTAGACGGTCAAGTCTTCGGCCGCAAATTTCTCATAGATTGGAACGAACACTTGCCTATAAACGTCCTCACTGGCTTCATAATACTCTCTTCCACCTACTCCAGTTTTGAGACCATGAGCATAGGCAACAGGGTCCCCTGTCCACGCCGCATCCCATGCATCCGGATAATAGTTCATAATGAGACTAATCATATAGGTAAACCCATCTAGAGGAGATTCAAAAGAGATGTACTTATGGCGAGTGTCACTCTCAGGATGCAAAAAGTATTCTCCTGAATTCGTAGTAATGAATCCGGGGTTGTTGTTATACATCTGTTCTGCATTCTGTCCCACCTCACGTGCAGAGTGGGTGAGGAACATGTTTACTGCATTCGCCATTCCCTCTGGAGAATCGGGAACTATTGTCTCCAGGGCTTGCTTCACTATCTCTTTTAGTTCATTGTGACTTACTCGAGTATGAGCCTCTGGAACCTTAACCAATGGTCCTCTGTTTGGCATAATAGGATTCCCTTTCGGACCCCTCCTAATCTGTTCTACCTTTCCCATTCCAAGCACAATAGCGCCCAATCCAATCAGACCGACTCCCCCTAGGACTAGTTTACTGCTTCTCATCTACTTCAGTGGCTTCATTAATGCTACGCATTATCTGAAGATAGAATCGATTAGCAGTGCGCGGTGAGATATTGGTGCCAGGATCCAATGCCATCTGTTCTAGGAGCATGCCATAGGTCTTATCTGGAAGTTTCACCTTACCCGATGTAATGGCTTCTCGGTACTTATCTAGTGCCGAATACACAATCTCTGCATGTTTTGGACCATCACCATTGCGCCAAGCCTGACGGGTTAAAACAAGGTCTTCTATCAAGTCAGCCGCAGTATGCTCTTTTTCACCAATTGTAACTGGTTTAGGGAAAGTAACTTCTTTCATGCCATTAACCCATAAGCCCTTAATGCAGTACGAACCTTGTTTATCTGAGTCAAAAGACTTGCATTATTGTTATTAGTAGTCGCTTGTGAGTAAGTAATTCCACCATCGTTTATGGTTGTTCCCGGAGTACCTGTGGTTGAATCGGTTAAAGCAGTCATGTCTGCCGATTGAGCAACTGGCGCTGTAGCAAAAAACCCAATTCCTGTCGAGTTAATCTGAAACTTGACCGCAGCTCCACCGTCTACGAGTTTAATTGAACCGATGGTTCCGCTACCTGTTCGTGCGCCACATTGCAACGTGACAACACCCCCATTGCGATTCGTGCCAACACCATCCACTGCGGTGATATTGATGTTTCCGCCGTTACCATCGATTGGCGTGCCGCCGTTTAGATTAACAGCTCCACCGTTACCGCTTGTCGAGCCCCCTGCACCACCATTAATTGTAGCAGCCGCTCCTGCAGTGGTTGTACCGCCCCCACCGGCAGTAATTGTCATTGTGCCAGCGGTACCGCTTCCTGTAGCAGTGCCAGCTTGAATTAAAACAAGTCCACCGGCTCGATTCGTACCAACAGCAGAGCGTCCGAAGATGGTAGCACTTCCGCCTGCACCGTCAGTTGCGGTACCACCACGCATTAGAAGCGCGCCACCCGCACCGCTTGTCGAACCGCCTGGCCCGGCCGTGATTGTAAGCGCAGCGCCTATACCAGTCGACCCACCTTGTCCGCCATCTATGTTTAATGCTCCGGCTGTTGCACTTCCGGTCGATGCACCGGAAGTTATCTGTAGCACACCACCCGCGCGGTTCGTACCAACACCAGAACGAGAGAACAAGTCTAGATCACCACCGACCCCATCAATTGGTAGTCCGCCCTGAACAGTTACCTTTCCACCTGTGCCGCTTGTCGAGCCACCCGCACCTCCCGTGATTGTAACTGCCGAACCGACACCGGTCGTTCCGCCCTGTCCGCCCGTGATGAGAATTGCGCCAGCCGTCGCGTTTCCTGTCGAGGCGCCCGCAGCAATGGTAAGAACGCCGCTTGCGCGGTTCGTGCCGACCCCGGAACGTGAAAAGAGATTCGTGTTTCCGCCGACCCCATCAATAGGAAGACCTGCTCGCAACGTAAGGTCACCACCCGCACCGCTTGTTGAGCCACCTGCCCCGGCCGTAATTGTAATTGTCGAGCCGACACCAGTGGTACCACCCGCGCCACCGTCAATGTTTAAGTCTCCGCCGGTTGCGTTTCCGGTAGACGCTCCTGCTGTTATCTGTAGACGGCCGCCGGCGCGGTTCGTTCCAACACCGGAACGTGAAAAGAGGTCAAGTCCACCCCCTGTCCCATCTGTTGGAAGCCCACCTTGCAACGTGAGTTTACCACCCGCACCACTTGTCGAACCACCAGGGCCGGCGGTAATTGAGACATCACTTCCAGCCGATGAAACACCTGGACTACCTCCCGTGATTGTAATGTCACCAAGGGCCCCAAACCTTGCCCTAGAGATTGGTGTGGCGTCTATACCTGTACGGATATCAATTGCCTGTGGCATAGAGCCAACAGCTGGAACCCCATCTGCCTGAAAAACGATTGCAGCCGACTCTATAAAACTAGCCCCGTCATAACCGAACGAAACAAGTCTTGTTGTCGTATCACCATTCACGACAACCGTCGGAGCGGAGCGCGTACCACGAGCCTTTAGCGCGACAATTCGGGCGCCTGCTGTATCAGTCGAATACTGATAACTAACAAGTCCTCTTACGGCACCGATACCTGTACTAACCGCGACGAATGAGCCTACCTGCTCGCTTGACGTGGTTTTCGTACCAGCGAAATAGCTACTCGTGGTAAACTGATTCGTAGCACCATAATCGTTATCGGTCGCGCTATCACCACCCCACTTGGTCGCACCAATAGACGCAGACGAGGTAATGAGAGCTTGTCCGACAATCACTGAAGCACCTATCTGTTTTGCTGCTATCATGGGACGTAGGTTGGTTCGAAAAAGTCGCCCTTAATCTGTACTGAACTAGATAGAATGTTCTTAGTTCCTTTGACCACTACCTTGACCGTATGAGTAGCAGGGGCACCGGAGAAAGTAACGGTAGCTACATTGACCGAAATGGACTGCACCGAAGCGTAACAATCGATAGTTTGGTCCAACACTCCGTCTTTATAGACCTCAAGAATACCGCAATCAGGTCCCTTTTCAACCCATACGTTACACGCGGTCATTCGTTCGAGTGTAAGTTGTCGGTAGTGACCTGTTGTGCTCAGAATCAACTGGTCGCGCTCGTGACAACCGTTTACACCAGTTGGTATAGGTCCAACGTATGTACCGGCCCCATTCACCTGAACAATGCTCGTATCAGCATTGTTGAAGTTAACCTTATACGTAAACGTTGTTGGTTTGGACTGTGGCTTTCGTGCCCACTTAACAGCTTGCAGCAGACGTCCGTTTTCCTCTGCCGTGGGAGATAGACAGATACTTTCTTCTGCTAGCTCATTCCAGATAGTAATGGCGGCTTTGGAGCCTCCCGTTAGGAGTGCAGCATTAACCAAAGAGTAGAATTGGTTCTGTGTCGGCAGATCCACCCAGGTTGTCGAGTCAACTGTTGTATGCAGCGCACGACTATCATTCGTTGGAGTGAACTGAACAATCTGTTGACGTCCGCTGCTAGGGGTCCAATTGGCAATATCCGCATTACTCGAAAGAGAGTATGGTTTATGTCCTTGGTTTAGTGGTAGTAACCCAATACCGTACTTGAATAGCGCCTTTGCCCCGAGCTCGGATGCCTTCGATGTGTTTCCGTCCATCTGGATGAGATAGACGGCGCTCGGTCCACCCATTGGTGCGGTCAATTGTGCATATCGAGTCACATCCAATTGGGGACCACTACCACCAAAGATACCCAAAACCTTTAACCCATCAATCGTTAGCCATTGAGGGTCTGTCATCAGATTCGCGATATATGTCGCAAAGGCATCGAAGTACTTAAAGGGGTCTGTCGTGGGATAGGTGAGCCCAAAACGGTAATCCACAATCCCCGTTACCCAAAACTTCATTAATGACTTATTCGACGTTGCTAGATACGCCTCGAGTCCAGCTTGTAAGTATTCGTGTTTCTGGTCCGGGTCAGCCGGTTCTACGATTGACGACGGAAGGTAAAAGTCAAAGGCCCATGCACTAATTCCTGCATCGTTTGCGGCAGCATTCTCACTCTCGAGAATGGCGACAGTGTTTATCCCCGGTCCCTTTTCCCATCCGTCCACGCTATAGAGCGTTGAGAAACGGTTATTAAAGTTGGAGTAGAAACTCCAGGTGTCCGGATAGTTATAGAGATTATTCCACGCCGCAAAGTAAACGGCTGATACATCCGGCCCAACTAACGGCGGAGTATTGGCTGATGATGCGAATTGAGATGCTTTTAACATATCATCACTTCCGCAAGCGATAAGCAGAAGCGCACACCATAGTCTCATGCTGCGGCAGTCAAGTATGTAAAGTCAATTATATCGGTTGCCGCAAGCTGATAGAGTGCAACTGTACCATTCCAATAAAGCAAATCTCCCGCAACTACACTTCTTAGAGCTCGTGCTGTTGTTCCGCCATCCCCCGAAAAGTAACACGGAACGGCGACTTTAGTACCGTCACCTACTGTTACACTAATTCCGTTGACAGAAGCTCCGATGTAACCTCCTGCTGTAGTTGACGAAACCGGCGCTTTTGCAACGGCTGTAGCGCAAGCTATGTCCCCATCGGCTGTGGTAACCGATGCAGCCATATTCTTATTACTACGACACGAAGTCGCCCCTACAAAACTTGTCCAAACAGCCGCAGTTCCGGCATTATTGGTCTGAAGTACCTGGTTAGCAGTTCCAGGAGCAAGTTTCGCAACATCAATTGCGGCAGCTGCATCAACATTAGCATTGACAATCTTAGCCCAAGTAGGAGTCGTTCCGGAAGTAACGAGTACCTGGTCGGCAGTACCATTAGCAAACTTGGTAACGGCAATCGCTGCAGCATTGTCAACATTAGCATTGACAATCTTAGCCCAAGTAGGAGTCGTTCCAGCGGTAGTTAATACCTGGTCAGCAGTACCATTGGCGAGTTTCGTGACAGCAATCGCTGCTGCTACATCAACGTTTGCGTCAACAATCTGTGCCCATGTGTTCAAAGGAAGTACAACAGTTAGTACTTCGCCATTGTTCGGTGACCCTGCTAATTGTACTGGCCTAGGAATCATGTGGTAAAGTACGCTGAGACTTTATCTCCAGTGATTAGAGTAAAGTCCACATTGAGCCAAGTCAGCGTATTCCCTACAACTGTGTAATGCACATTGTAGATATACTTGAAACCGTTAACCCATATGATTGTTGCAGATGGTACAGCGGGAGTCCCACTTAACGCGAAGATAGTTTGGTCTGCTACTGCAGTAAATTCTTGTTCATTGGGAGTACTACCAACACCAGTTGCAGATATCTGAACCTGTTGGTTTCCAGAGCCTATGATTGCTAGGCTTACCCCGGGCCCTGCCGAAAGCTTAGAAAACAGAAAGTCAGGAGTAGTATCAGCAGAAGACACTGACACCTTATCTCCGGTACTTCCCCCACCAAAGATTCCCCATGGTGATGGCATTAGAATCCGTAGAGGGTTGCGGGGGCAATGATCCACTCGATAAACGAGGGTAGGTCAAAGGTAGTGAGGGTTCCGGACGGGAACCCGAGAAACAGGAATCGCGCAAGTGGTGGAGCAATTAGAATCGAGGTATCAGTGGCCCCGTTCGTATTGAACTGCACACATCCGACAGGGAAATTATCGAATGTATCGGCAGACCAAGCAATCATGCTAGTCAATGCCGGGACAGACGTCATTACTCCACTGACTAATGTATCCAGGAAACGAAGTCCACGAGCTCCGTTCGGAATCGGATGAATAGAGAATTCAGTTGTTTCATCATCCGAATCAGCATTGATAACATCGAGCCAACGTGCATCAGCCGGCCCCATGTCCCCCGCGCCTTGACTGGAATTGATGGCTGCTCCAAGTAACTGCTCCCGACAGGGTTGTGCATTGAGATTCGCAAGCCGTTCGATGCGTCGGTCATCCCATACCGGAGTGACGTCGACACTCTGAGCCCAAACAGTCAACGCAGACTGTTGTACTGCATCGACTAAAACGGTCCTCTCAAGTCCTCCGATTGCGTATCGAATCTCGAGTACACCGCACGGATAGCCTGCATTGACCGTTGGACCACGCTGGTCCTTCAGTACCCCATCGCAACGAATCACAACCCGTTTAGGTATCGGTTGTGCACCGTCCTGATTCTGTTCCTCAGTCTGCCATCCCGCACAGATGACTCCACGCTCTTGCGACTGCTGTTTGCCGCTCTTGAGCTTGAGAATACCAGCGCCCGCGCGTGGTACTGCTAATCGGCGTCCAGTCGCCATTACACCCTAACGAAGTGTCCGTTAAGGACCTGTTTCCCCCGAACAAGTCGGCCTGGAATCGCTCCCTTGGTCTTCGGAGCAACCTGTCTCCAGTTACCTCGAGTCACAAGTCCACCGCGCACCAAAGATGAATGACTTCTCTGTGTGAAGTGATTCTTATATGCTTTGACCGCTGCTTCCACACCATGTTTTTGAGCAGCGGGAACTGCAGCATGCAAAGCGGCGAGAGTGTGTGGAGTCACGCCACGATGCTGTAAAAGTGCCATCGTGGCCCGATATCCCTTGGCTGCTTCTGCACTCTTTGGCATCGCTTGCATGAGAACCGGAGGAATCTGTTTTCCTGCAAGACGAGTAATCACGGCTGGATTCGTGATAGCTCGCGCTGCACTGGATTGGATGTTTCGTGCTGCACCGAGCGCCACGCCAACATCGAGCGCTTTCTTTGCGCCAGCTGGCAATTGACTCTGGATAGCTCGAAGTACCGCAACCCGAACATTCTTACCGCCCGCGGCAGCAACAGCCATATCGATAGCTCGCCCAATGCCAGCCGGAAGATTGGACTTCACTTGGTCAAGTACAATCTTCGAAACACTATCACCATGCGTGATGGCCAATGCAGAAGCGAGCACAGTCTTTCCGAGCTGACCGCCTGGTACCGCATTCTTAGCAGCCTCAATTACTGCATCCGAGATTGTCCGACCCTCGGCTAGTGCAGTGCCTGCCGCAAGAGCAGCCGAAACGCCCGTTCCCACTCCTGGAACGAAGCTCATTACCGTTTGCACATAAGGGGCCAGTTCCCTAACATGATGCAATTGGTCTTTGGCAGTATTGAGGAATGCTCTATCGAGGCGCTCCCCTTGAATAACTTGGGCTGTTAGTCCACCAATGGCCTTGACAGGGTCCAAGCCAAGCCCCTCATGAACGATCGGACCGACTAGCGGAATCTTCTCGATAACATCTGTAACCGCGGTAACCGGAGCTCCCGCAATTGAAGCAACGGTATTGAAAGTGTGAACCAAGTCTCCACCAAAAGACTTCTTTTGATAGGGCCTGAATCCTGACGTTCCAGTTGTCCAGAGGGGATTATTCCCAAAGTATAAGACTACGTTCCCGTCATCCTGCACAACAAGTCTGCTGTTGTTACCGCGCGTATCACTAGCCCATAGTGCAGCACGACCGGCGTAAACAACGAAGTTACCGTCAGCTTGCATAATGGCTCGAGTGGTGCCTCTACCCGGACCGCTGCCAGCATTCCAAAGGGGTCGCTTGTCCCCATAAAGAACTAGATTCCCATCCTTCTGCAGAATGAGAGTAGCGCGGCCATTCTTGGAAACGATACCCTGACCGAGACTTAGCCAGTCTCCTGCTTTGAGTGTATCAGTACGCTTTGAAAGCGGGCCCTCGACTGCATCCGGAATCTCATCCGGGTCAGTCTGAGTCGAATTGATTGCTACGTCTCCGTAATCCGGAACATAGAATAGAGGCATTCCCCAATATCGACGAGAATGGGAATGGTGATGACCTCCAACAGTCTCGACCTCAGCAGCTAACCGATACTTCTTACCGACCGCCGCAAACTGCCGGTCTCCTACTGCCGTGAAGTTTCGGTCCGCCACTCGAGCGTGCGGCATGAGAATATCATAGTCATTCACATAGTGATGACCCTTCGGACGAGCATGGTGGATATCAATCCAGTATTCATCAGCCATGTTATGACCTCTGAGTGTCAGCTATGAGTTTGGACCACTCTGTTGCGCGTTGAGGGTCAGCTGCCGCGTAGTTCTGAACAAGCGCAATGAACGCGGCTTTATCCGACGTAGCAGTCGTGCGAGACCAGTAGTAAGGAGCAACGGGAACCAATCCGTTTTGAAGCACGATGGTAGCAGTCCCCTTACCGTACTTCCCATCCACATATGCTCCAAGTCGTGACTGCCATGCCTTGATGCGTGTCTGGTCTTCCTTGTAGCGGCCCGCAAGACCTCCAATGCTCTGCAGGTAACTCGTAAGCTCCTGTGCAGCCATACGAGCATCGCTCTGCGGGAGAGCAGTTGGGGAAGACGGGAGAGCAGGAGGTGCCGTCGGAAGCGGAGGGGGCGCCGTCGGAATTGAGGTCACAGGGGCCGGGAGCGCATTGGTCGGGAGCGCTGGCCAGCTTGCAGGAATGTTAATTCTGTGGCCCGTGTAAAGCGCAATTCCGTATGTCGCGCTTTTCAATGTAGGATTGACCGTTAGAAGCTCTCTCCAACGGGTCTTATCTCCCGTAAACTTCTGTGCAACCCTTTCACCCGTGTCCCCCGAAACAACCGTATAGGTCTTCAGAGGACTCGAAAGGGTAGGAGGAACATTGAGAGCCGGAATCGGAGCCGCCGGTAACACTGGGACACCACTCGGCCATGACGCTGGAAGATTGATTCTGTGACCCGTATAGAGTGCAATGCCATATTGTGCGCTCTTTAGTGTAGGGTTAACAGTCAGGAGCTCTCTCCAGCGAGACTTGTCCCCCGTAAACTTCAGTGCAACCTTTTCGCCCGTGTCCCCTGATTGGACAATGTAAGTTGCAAGGGCAGTTGACAGAGCTACCTTATCCGGACCGGGAGGTGTGGGAACCGGTGCAGCCGCTTTGAGACGAGCAATCTCATCTCGAAGTGACCGAGCAACTGTCAGGAGCCCTTTCGCTTCCGCTTGTTGTGCAAGCTTCTCGAGAGCTGCAATATCGTGATTCGCAATGGCCGTTGCCACCGCTTGATCGAATGCATCGTCGGCATGCACCACATTGGCATCACCAGTTTTTGGTGTTGTGCCCGTGGGTAACTGTCCAGCGGGAGCCGAGGCACTATTAGCCGGCTGAGCTCCGAGTGGAGTCTTGTTCGGCTCCGGCGTGGGACTCGGTCCCGTAGTTCCGGGAACCGTTGAATCCTCCTTCTTTGCCATCGCAAAAGCGAAAACTGCAAGAGCCCCGGCTACAGCCAACGGAATCACTGGAATCATGGCTTCATTCCTAGATTGTAGGACGGGTCCTCGATTGAACCGTCAGGTAATCTGACTTGTGCATGAGCTCTCAACCCACGCTTATCCTTGAGCCACATAATACGAGGAGTCGCGTGAACCCCTGATTCTCTGAGCTCTGCAATCCTCCACAAGACGAGCTGCTTACAGTCTCCCCCGCTTCTCTTGTGCACCTCACTCGGAGGTCTCAACGCACATGCTCTCGCGTCTTGCGTAACGTACTTCACTCCACTGTTGAACAGGGGCGGCACCTTGCGTGCCTTGACCTCACGTCGTGCCCTGGACACTGCGACTTCGATACATTGGCATATCTCGTTTGCAGCACGAGTTTTCTCTGCCTCCGTACCACCAATCTCAATGTCCAGGACTACCAGCATTGCCGCAGCTCAGCGCTTAACCGCGACGCCTCCAAAAGTCAGTTGCGCAGAGGCCGTCGCAGAGGCGCCAATGGTGCCTCCCACGAAAACCATCTCGGCCGTGAGAAACGGAGCCGTCTGCACCGTGTCGAATCGGAGCTTCGGGCGAGGAGCCGAAAGCACCGAACCGAACACTGCACTAGGCACGTTGTTCTTCGACGTGAATTGCTGGATACCATTAATCTCGACGCCAGCAATCTCCGTCAGGCCCGTCACAACAGCCACGGTGCCTGCACCGTCGTCCGTCTTCTCGGTAACAATCATGTCCATCGGCTTGAACGGTCGGAGCGTTGCAAGCGTGATATCCTTAGTATCACCCTCCTCTCCAGTGACCCATTCGACCTTGGTACCAGCTGCAATCTCGATACCGAAGCGTTTGGGGTCCACTTGGCGAACCTGGACTTCACCTTGGTCCGCACCACCCACGGCATTCCACACGTGGCCGGCGACAATCTCCAGGTCTTCCAAGGTTCCTTCGTCTGCACCGGCCACAACAACATGGTCCGGCTGATGTCCCCACACGCTAAGCGCGAGGGCTTCAATCACAATGAGCTTCAACATATTCTCTGTTCCTTACTTTGGGTTGTGGTTCACTGCCCGAGGGAAACCCTTAGGCTTTCTCCGGGCTGGCGCGCCAGCCCATTGCTACCTCAAAGGCATCTCCAACGACCTTACCTTCGTAGGCGAATGACAGCGCGAGCACTTCGGGCGAGCCGGAGTACATGGCAATGCCATCCAGGACGAGGGTCGACGCGAGAAGCGCCGGCCCATCACCAGCGGTACCGGGAATCATTCCCGGCAGATACTGGCGAGCGATAGCCCCGAGCACACCACCACCCATGGCAATGACGTGCTGCAAGGCCTGTGTTTCGAGCGCAGAGTTTTGCTCTCGAAGTGAAGCGGCATGCTTTTTAGCAGCCGCCAGGCGGTGTGCGAGGTTACTCATAAAGAGATACGTTCGCAGAACCGAACGAACCGTTCAAGTATCTTTATATGTAAACGGTTTCACTGGAGAAAGTAAGATAGGTTTCCGGTACAATTCTTTAATAACGACAGGGTTCGAACGGGCGGTCAGAGCCTTGGCGTTCGCTCTTTTGGTACGACGTTGTTCATTATATCGGGTCTGACAGCGATTGCATCGAACGGACTTGGTCGCGCGACGCTTACAGCCAGCCATGACACAGATACCACGGAGCTTGCGATTCCAGTAGTCTGCTCGAAGCTTGGCAGGGTCCACTTAGATTGAGACTCCGGAATGCTTCATTCTAACCACCCAGTCCCTCTTTCCCAAGAGCTCCCATCGCTTCAATCGTAACGGCTTCCAGGGTACTTCCAACACCATTGAATCGAGTACTACCGTCAGATTCAATCAGGTTCAGTGTCCAGTCAGCTCCTTCGGGAGTGTATTCGAGAAACACCTGAATCTTACGACCAGTCTGTTTCTTAGCCCAGTAAACAAGACGCACCCATGAGCCTCCAGACACAAGGCCTCTAAAGATTCCTCCAATGACTTGCTGCTTATCCACCCTTCTGTTCCTTTTCGTGCTGCTCCCAAAGTGCCTCTGCAATCTCTCCAAACTTAGGGTAACGAGACTTCGGTTGACACATGAGCACGTAGGCTTTCAGGAGGTCACCTGCAGAAGCCTTGCAGCCGTTCATGGGATGACGGAGGGTTGCCGCACCGTCTTTAGCGTTCAGAACGACCACTGGACGTTGACAGTGGGGACAGGGGAATTCGCGTTTCTTGCTGCTAAAGATGCCCATCTGTACATTGTCCTAGTGTAGTGATGTATCCGCATCGGAGGTAGGCTGAACAACAGGGGGGTCGCCCGAAGACTGGGGGACAATCTCGACAGTAAAGGGGTCCGGAATCTTGTGATGCCTCAGTTGTGATTGGAGTAGCGTCACTCTGTGGAGTAGTGCTCTCCCCTGCTCCCGCATCAACGATTCCCCCATCATTAGTTGGACTGCCAGATTCTCGAATCGAGCTCTCCAGGGGTTCTCGGACGGAATCGTGGGAATCGCGTCTAACACTTGGTCCAGTCTCTTTGATAGCTTGAGAGCTTTCCGTTTGAGAAAGAACCATTGAATCTGAAGTGCCAGAATCTTTAATCTCAGAAGCATTAGACTCCTCGAATCGTTCGCACCCCATGAGTATAGCGCAAAGCCATCCTACCATTATCCCGAGGCAAAGAATCATGAGAGCGTCGGGGAGGTTGAAGACATTACGGCGTGACATTCGGTATTCTCCTGTGGACCCATCGGAACTGCCAGAGCTTCTGGATTATCTCCAAAAGACTCATCTTTTGGGTCTCTGGAAACATTCGACGGACCTCACGGAGAATTGCTTCAATCTTTGCTCGCTCGGACTTACAGTAGAGACATACCGTGAAGCTTTCGGCGGGAGGCATCCGGGAGGAGCAGAGCATGCATAGATGGTCGAGGGGGGCACTAGGCCCCCCTTTTCGACGTGGACGTTTAGAAGGGGACGTCATCATCATCCGGCACAACTATGTCGGTTTGACTAGGGACGTCGCTTGGCCTCGATACATTCCTAGGCGTCTTTGCAGGAGCTAGGAGCGTGTTCACATGAGCGCTCTCTACTCGAGTATCCTCTAGTACTCGAATTGGTTTCATCGGGTTTCGAGCTGAGAGCACCTCAAAACACTTCATTGCGTTCATGCCCTTTTTCTTCATTGTTTTGGTTTTGACAGTGCCATCCGGGTTTCGGTCGTATTGGATGACGGTGGGCTCGCCGGCAAGACTCTTGATTGCGGCCATGCCAGGCTTTGCCCACACTCCCACCACATCGCCCTTTGCCGTGGGAACCTGCTCCGCATCATCATCCTCGTCTTTCGAGAAGACTGCTTCACAGGGCTCCACAAGCTCTACAATAAGCAGTGTAGAGGGCTTACTCTTATCGATGTTTCCGTCAAACAGTTTTGCGGCTCTCGGGATGCAATGAATTGGTCCCTTATCTGGATTCCAGAATCCAACTACGTCAACGCCTCGTTTCTTGTATCCCTGGGGTATTGCTTGTGTCATTGTTTCTTGTTTTCTTTCTCTTCTGGCGATTGCTCGCCTCGAGTCCTTTTTGGTAGCCCGCGTGGTACGCCTTGATAACGAGACGCGCGCAGAGCTCCGGATGCACCAAACCGATGTGGTGCCGGACAGTCTCCGGTAAGAGGAGCTCCGCTAGCTTTTCGTCACTGGATACCATGTTAGACTTGTCATTCTCTCCCAAAACACCCTTGCCACAACGCTCGGAACCTGTCAAGGTTCTTTTCGCGTTGGCCGCGTCGTCCGTTCAAACCATGTAGCGTCATTCTCCCCCCCGATTGAAGCTCGGGCCAGAACGGGTAACCAAAAGGCTAGACCCTCCTGTAAGCCCAAACCTTGCAGGGGGGTCGTTTTCATTGGACAGCAGGATGGGAGCCCGGGAGCATGTCGGAGGCTCGTAGAAAACGCGCGAGGCGGAATGACTCAAGGGTCGGGCCGGCCGGTGAAATCGCAACCGGGCCCGATTCCGTTCGTACTGTTTGGAATAATTCTGTTAAGGAATTCAAGGGGTTAGCGAATGTCAGAAAAAGTGATGGGGCGAGATGAATGCAGTGAATAGATGCAAGGGGAGGGGCGTCTATCAAACATGAAAACAATTGGTCCGGCTCCACATAGTTCTAAACTCATGTGGGCTCGCAGGGATACTAGATGGGATATCTATCCTAGCCAAGAACCAGTAGAGCTAGTAGCCTTCAATTACGAGGGCTTTTGGTGTCCTCAGCCCAACGGTACATGGTACAAGTCTCCCACGTCATTCGTTAACTGTGAAGAAGTTACAGAGCTAACAGGTACGTGGACCGAGATAACCATTACCGAGCGCTGCAAACTTTGGCACTTCTTTAAGAATTAACTTGACCGCCCGGCTCCCCCGATGCTACCAGAGGAGCCTACCGGACAAGTCAGTCCGATTCCAAGGAGAATGAACCAATGTCTACTGAAAACGGAACCAACAGCCAGCCCAAAGAAAAGACCCTGCTCGATAAGCTTCACGACCAGTGGAAAGCAGCGGGCGGTAATCCGGCCCCTGACGCAGTCAATAAGAAGCTCGTAGAGACCTACAAGAAGACCACGAAAGCCAAAGAGGAGGCCGAGCATGCCCTCAGGAAGGCCGCTAAAGCTCAGAGCGATGCTGCCGCTGCCATCATCGTCAACAACGGCAAGAAGCACTTCAAGATTGGTGGAAAGACTCACATCCCCATGTCACGCGGAGACACGGTGTTTTTCCGTGGCGAGGGAGCGGGGGAGGTTCAGGACCTCGGCTGAGCAATCCGGTTGGGCCCCTCTACTTTGGTAAAGGGGTCCAGCCGGGCAGGTCAGCTCGAATCCGGCCAAGCTCAAAGGATGGGACAAGGCATTAGAAAGCCCGGTAAAGCGAATCCAGAATGACCGGCTCTGGAGATGCCCCAAGACCCTCACTGCCGAGCCGTCATAGGACCAAGCTGACCTGTCCGGTTCAAACAAGGGAGAATGACAAGATGCTATATATCCAAAAAGAAAATATCTTACACGGATGGGTAGAGCATGCTTTACTATGTGCTAAGTATGCCAAGACTTTACATGATTGTGATGAGGCACTGTCTCTAGCACAGAGAAAACTTGCCGAATTAGCAGAATCAATAGCAGATAGGAAACCTGCCAAAAGAGAAGGCTTCCAGCCATGAGCCCCGACGAAACAATCAACATTCTTAGTGACACACTAAGGCAGTGTGTTTCAGAGGTGCCAGATTCTCTCCTCTCGAATGAGCCAGATGAATACTGGACCGACTTGACCGCTCTATTCGTATTCAAACTCTCAAGTCGAGGACTCTATATAGTAGAGCGTGAAGTTTACGACCTTATACGTAAGGAAGTGCCAAGGGCACGCGAGCGTCGCATTACCTACGACATTCCGGCCTCGGGGCGGAAAGACTCTTGACGCTTTCTACCCCGACCTGTTAGTCTAAGAATCTGCCCAAAAGGGCGCCCCCGCACTGACGACCAATCAGGCGGGGGCTGCCGGGAGGCATTAGTAGTGCCACGGACCGACCTAGAAAGCATACTCCCTTGACTGAGCAAGTCAAGTGGAACGACTTAATAATACTTCCGGCCAAGCCGAAGACGAGACCGGAACATGAATCAATCGGGGACCCATGCCGGAAGTGTGACCTTCCTGCACGTTGGCATAGGAGTAGGAAACGCCCCGAGCATGACTCACTCGGGAATCCTTGTGCGCAATGCGGCTTGCCGGCCTATAAGCATCGCAATCGAAAACGTGAGAAGCAGATAGACCGAATTATTGGGATAGATGGGGAGGGGGCTGGACGGAAGCCACATCTCTATAACTATCTGTGTGCTTCAGACGAATTGGGAGAAGTGTGGGACTTGGAAGAGGAGAGACTCTCGACTGAGGGTTGCCTGGAGCTCATTCTATCGCTTCCAAAGGCTACCATTGTAGCCTATTCCTTCCAGTATGACCTGACCAAGATTCTAGAGGAACTGAGCGATAAAAAACTATTCAAACTCTTTCACCCGGAGAAGCGTCGTAAGATACAAGACGGCAAGGTTCTTTATAGACGTGTCAAGTGGAAGGGTTACTGGCTGAATTGGATGAATGGGAGGTTTACCGTCGGACGTCTCACGGATGGTCGTGCCAATGGTGAATCACGTACAATCTGGGATATCTGGCGTTTCTTTCAATCCAAGTTTACTAAGGCTCTGACGGATTGGCATATTGCAGACGAGCAGAAGCTAGAGCGTATGCTTGAAATGAAAGCGAAGCGGGGAGCATTCGAGAAGGAGAGTTTCACTGATGTTAAGGAATATTGCCGTGAGGAATGCTTGTATCTCGCTCGTCTTTTTCGTGCTTTGCTTGTTTCTCATGATGAGGCCGGACTTACGCTCAAGTCTTACTATGGCGCTGGTTCTACTAGTAGCGCTCTTCTTAAGCGCATGGGTATTCGTGAGGTCATTAGAAGTCCTCCTGAGGAGATGAATCATGCTATCGCTTGTGCTTTCATTGGCGGACGGTTCGAAAACTCTCATATTGGTCCTGTTGTTGGCCCTCTGTTTGATTCTGATATCTCGTCCGCCTACCCGTACCATGCCACTCTCTTGCCATGTCTTTTACATGGTACTTGGAGCCATAATACTGGCGTATCTGATAGTGAGATTCAGCAAGCTACTCTAGCCCTAGTGCATTGGAGTTTACCACATGTCGAGAAAGTCGGGGCGTGGGGCCCATTCCCTGTTAGAGGAGAAGACGGCCGAGTCGTTTACCCTTGGTCTGCCGTGGGGGGGTGGGTATGGGGGCAAGAATTCCTCAAGGGTCGTGCGCTCTGCCCGCAAGCGATCGCGAAAGAAGCCTGGCTCTACCAAACGAATTGCAGTTGCAGACCGTTTGGACTTCTACCTGAATTCTATCTTGAACGCATCCGAGTCGGAAAGACTTCGGGCCGCGGTAAAGTGTTTAAGCTCGGACCTAATGGCGTCTACGGGAAACTTGCTCAGACAGTTGGATACAATCCACCGTTTCAATGCTTTATATGGGCCGGAGTTATTACGAGTAATACACGCGCGCAATTGCTCGATGGCATTCTCTCCGTCCAGAATCAATGGGATATCCTCGCAGTTGCAACAGACGGAATTCTCTCACAACGGCAACTGCACCTGCCTAGTCCCAAGGATACGGGAACCGGGGGAGTAGAGTTTCCGCTAGGGGGATGGGAACAGAGTGAGGAGGGGGGACGGTTCCTTTGCAGGCCGGGGATTAGCTTTCCACTCTGGTCTCCCAAAAAGGGAGTGGGGAAAGTCAAGTCTAGAGGATACGGCAAGAAGGCTCTAGAGGACCACTCAGTCCAGATTCTAGAGGCCTGGGAACGGGGACATGACTGGACATGTATCTATGACGGGGAGCGCTTCGGTTCTGCCATTGGAAGCATTAATATTTCCAAGTCTGGATATAACCGTGCGGAGACCTATGGGGATTGGTTTCCTGAGTTTAAGCTCATGTCGTTTGACCCGGCTCCGAAACGTGTTTGGGTTGAGGATTCAAACAGATTAGGTCTGCTAACCAACTGGAAAGAAGAGAGCTATCCTTATGATCCAGCCTTGTCGAGAGCAGAATAGACGCCCCGGTACGTTAGGTACTCCAATGCGTTGCAACATGTTACGGGTCCGTCCTGTACATGCGCAGTTGTATCGAAGCGGACTGGTGCGCTCATTACGACCTAAACATTAGGTGCTTGAAAAAGGAGAATGACGATGAATACCGATGAAGTGCTATTAGAAGTGTCTGAAGAACGTATGAGACAAGAAACTCTCAAAGAACAGGGGAAGTTTCTTTTTTCTTGCGCTGATAAGGGACTATCGGAGGCTGAGAAACTAGCAGTACTCTCCGAAGAGACTGGAGAGCTTGCAAATGAGGTAACCGAGCTTATTATTGAAATGAGCAAACTCATGAAGTTTCGAATGACTCCTGAGGCTCGGGCAGCTGGTATTGAGAATGTCGTAAAGGACTATAAGGGTAGAGCTCGAAAGGAGCTAATTCAGGTTGCTGCAGTGGCAGTGGCTTGGGTGGAGGCATTGAGTAGTGACTAAGTGTAGTCATAAGCAGATGTTGTATCTTGTAGCAAAAAATGAAAAGGTATCGGAAGTAGGACGGCTGATGTTTTTCGTTGGGTTGTTATGGGCGGTACATGATATTGGGAGTAAGGTGGTGCATTGGTGAAGATTCGTGAATATAAATATATCCAAAATCGTCTAATCGATATGACGCCAACACAGAACATTGTATACACGATAGAAGATTTTTTCACTGCTCTATGGGGTATCACGCGCCCCTATTCGGTGAAATGGGAGTGGATAAAAGACTGGCACGATACTGCCATACAGTAAAACCGCCCTCCGCTAACCCCGCCCGCTACGTCACCTCCGATGTAGCGGGCTTTTTTCTGTCCAGAATTCAGAGACGACGCGCCTGTCCCGTCATTAGTCATGATGACTAACCCTCTCTCTTGCATTTTGGTCGCGTTAATGCCCCGGTATCCC
>Ga0075425_100001399_pt1 | contig 23693 bp, 19 predicted proteins | sample SoiMethybrSBSTD4_FD_75300 | JGI IMG/M metagenome (GOLD analysis project Ga0075425, IMG submission 75300) | Bulk soil microbial communities from a Populus tree surrounding site in Tennessee, USA - Soil MetaG P. TD hybrid SBSTD4 | ecosystem: Environmental > Terrestrial > Soil > Tree plantation... | reverse complement strand
CAAGCGGGTCCAGCTAGGACCTCTCAAGCTCGATATTCCCCCGGGCAAAATCCGCCCCCTCAACATCCGCGAAGTCGCCCAACTCAAATCGCTTAGCAATCGCCAGCTGCCGTAGTCGACGTTGTCCAACTTGCGTGTAGCGAGGCCGGAGGAAAGACTTCAGCCTTCGCGTCTCGGCTGAATTCCGAAAACGGTTGTTCGCGCATCGACGTTTTTCAGACTATGTTACCTAGAGAATTATGTAAATCACGCTTCTCGGCAATACCGGTGCGGGTTCCTCGCGTTTCGGCTCTGACTCGCCTGTGAGGGCCGAACGAACAGAAAGAAGTTTTTCAGCCATCTGCTTGGGTTGGTCTAGAATCTTTTCGGAATTTCATTTTGGGGGACTTCTTTGAAATCTGCCGCTCACTGCCTGTGCCTTCTAATTCTCGTGACCAGCCTCGCCTTCGGCGCGGAAAAAGCCCTTCTTGGGGAAAGAGACTGGACCGCCCTCGGCAACGCCTGGTGGACCCACATCGAATATCTCGCCGATGACAAGCTTGAAGGCCGCGGCACCGGCACCGAAGGCTTCGCCAAGGCCGCCGCATACGTCACCGATCAATTCCAAAAAGCCGGCCTGCAACCCGCCGGCGATCAAAGCTACTCGCAAACCGTCGAGTTCAACGTCCTCCGGCTCGACGAACCTAATTCCTCTCTGGAAATCAAGCAAGCAGGCAACGCCGTCCCATTTCAATTCGGTGAAGACGGTTTTCTCACCACCACTCCCAACGCTGCTCCGGTCGACACGCAAGCCGTCTTTGTTGGCTATGGCCTAAAAGTCCCCGAACAAAACTACGACGACTTCGCGGGCCTCGATCTCAAAGGCAAAATCGCCGTCTACGTCGCTGGCGGCCCAACCTCAATCCCGACTTCCCTCAAAGCGCATTACCAGTCCGGCGAAGAACGCCGCAAAAACCTGGCCGCCGCCGGAGCTGTCGGCCTCATCACCATTCCGAATCCCAAGGCCGAAGAAGTCCCCTGGTCTCGCGTAGCCGGCGCTCGCTTCTCTCAGCGCATGGAACTCAAAGATGCAGGCGGAGCGCCCGCCACAAAACTAGCGTTGGTGGTCAATCCGGCGCATGCCGACAAGTTCTTTGCCGGCAGTGGTCACACTTTCCAGGAACTCGTGGACCTGCTCGGCAGCGATAAACCGTTGCCGCATTTCCCGCTGAACATCACCGTCCGCGCCAATACCGCCGTCAAGCGTTCCACCGCGCAATCGCAAAATCTCGCCGGCGTCCTTCCCGGCAGCGATCCCCAACTCAAGAACGAATACGTCGTCATCAGTGCCCATCTCGACCACCTCGGCATCGGCCAGCCTGTGAACGGTGACAGAATCTACAACGGTGCGATGGACGACGCCTCCGGTATCGCGTCGCTCATCGAAGCCGCTCGCGCCATGCGCGGTTCGAACGCCAAGCCCAGGCGCTCCATCCTCTTCCTCGCCGTCACGGCGGAGGAAAAAGGCCTTCTCGGCTCGCAATATTACGCCGCGCACCCCACCGTAAAAGGTCCCATCGTCGCCGACCTGAACATGGATATGTACCTTCCGCTTTTCCCGCTGAAATATTTGGAAATTCAGGGGCTCAGCGAATCCACGCTGGGCGATGACATCACAGAAGTCTGCAAGGAATCCGGCGTCACCGTGCAAGCCGACAAGCAGCCCGATCACGTTCGCTTCATTCGAAGCGATCAATACAGCTTCATCAAAAAAGGCGTCCCTTCGCTCGCTTTCAAATTCGGCTGGCTCCCCGGCACGCCCGAAGAAAAGCTTTTCAATGATTGGTACAAGGACCGTTACCACGGCCCCGCCGATGACACCACTCAGCCCGTCGACAAAGCCGCCGCGGCGCAATTCGACGCCATCCTCGGCAAGCTCGCTCTACGCGTAGCCGACGCGTCCACGCGTCCCACCTGGAAGCCCGACAGCTTCTTCCGCCGCTTCGCCCAGTAGCACCGCCTTCAGTCTGTGTTGCGCGTCTGTTGGCCTCACTCTTGCAGAGGCCGCGACCCGCTTCTTTGCGCCGCCGCGCGAGAAACCCTTCTCTAGCCCCGCCTCTAAATCACTCCTCATCCCGCAACTGCAGGTTTTCGTGTATCTTTGTCCGCTCAAAAGCGCGCACTCTTTTCCCTCGGAGGAACGCAGCCATCCTTCGCACATCCTCGGCATTCTCTCGCTGATCGCCCTGGCCATTGCCTGCGTTGTGCGGTACTCCAAAAGAATGCAGGGCGGCTGGCGCGCTACCTATGTCATCACCGCGATGGTCTCTCTTTACTTCAACGTATTTGTGCTAATCGCCCAGTCCTTCATGAAAGTTCCCGCGCTGCACGCGCTGGCGCCCACCGGTTCCGAGTCCCCCTTCGCCATTATCCAGGGCTCAACTTCTTGCTCTTCATCATTCTCACTATCTTCGCGGTGAAGAAATTCCGTCCGGCCTGACCCCATCCGTTGACAGGCCGTGGCCGCTGTCCTAGCATCCCTTTCACACTTTCGGGGTGAGCAAATGAGCGAGTGGGTTTACATCCAGGCGGAACCCGGCGAGCAGTTGATGCAGTTGCACTCGTTTTCCATTGTCAAAAAACAGCCTACCGGCGACGTGCGGTTTTGCATCACCGTCAAGGAGTTTGCCGTGCCGCCGCCTGGCCAGCGCGTCCGCTTTTTCGCCGAAGCCGACAAGCATGTGAACCAAAAGTGCGGCGCCTTCGTTCCGTGCGGCTGGGGCACCACTCTCTTTTCCGCACTCGGCGACTGTGTTCGCCTGATCCGCCAGTTTCCTTACGAAGAAGAAGGGAGCTCCGCGGTATGATTCTCCAATTTTTTCGCCACGAACTCGGCCCCGGAGTCGCCACTCTCGAAATCAAGGGCAACGTCCATTGCGGCCCGGAATGTGTTCGCCTGGAAAGGGAAGTGGACGCTCTGGTGAAGGACCATCTTACTTATGTCGTTTTCGATCTGAAAAGCGTTACCCATATGGACAGCGCCGCCATCGGAGCCATCGTGCGCTGCCATTCCAAGCTCAAAGACGCCGGCGGCGCCCTGCGCTTGGCCTCCGCTCAGCCAATGATCGCGCACAGCCTGCAAATCACCAAAGTAGACCGTATCATCCAGGTATTTGCCACCATCCCGGATGCCACTCAGGATTTCACACCGTCCGGCAGCGCCAATCCCGCCTGAAAGCTCGTGCAGCTTTCGCGTAGTCGCCTCCTCCATCGCCGCTTTTGCTGCAACACTACATCATCCCTGCGTGCATCTAACTCTCAGCGCTGCCACTGGCGCTTAGGTTTGCCTCGGAGAGTGCATGCGGGCTCATTGGTTCCTCGCAGTGTCCACGCTTTCCCTGTTTTTCTGCGCTCGTTTCGCGCTTTTGCAAGATGGCGGCAGCACGCAAAATACGCCGGCAAATCAGTCTGGAACGCCGGTGGAAATTCCTTTGGCCACGGCTTCACGCATCGAACGGGCAAAAAACTCCTGGTGGCCCACCAAAAAAGCGCAGGCACGCGAAGATTTTGCCGGCAACAAAGCTTGCAGGAGCTGCCACTCGGAAAAAACCGCGTCGCAAGTCACCACGCCGATGGCGCAAGCCGCAAGCACGGTCACCGCTGCGAAAATTCTGCGCGCTCATCCGTCCATGACTGCGACGCGCGGCAAATTCACATATGCCATCGCGCAGACTCCCGACGATGTTATCTATTCCGTCTCCGATGGCGACAACCGTCTCTCCGCTGCAATCCTGTGGGCCTTCGGCGTGGCCAACAAAGGGCAGACGTACATTTACGAGAAAGGCGGCGAATACTACGAAAGCGAAATGAGCTACTACGCCGCAATTCCTGGCCTTGACGTCACGACCGGCCACGAACAGAAACGCCCCGAAAATCTAGAGGAAGCCCTCGGAACATTGCAGGATTCGCCGGCGGCACAAAAATGTTTCGCTTGCCACACTACCGGGGCCACTACCGTCAGGGGTGGATTCGATCCGCGAAACGCTACGCCCGGCGTCACCTGCGAAGCCTGCCACGGCCCTGGCGGCGCGCACGTGATTCTGATGCAGCAGCTTCAGGGTGAAGAGGCGCTGGCAGGAAACCTGCAAGTTCTGAATCCGCGCTCGCTCAGCCCGATCGCTTCGGTTGACTTCTGCGGCGCGTGCCATCGCACCTGGGCCGACGTTTACGAAATGCAGGTTGGCGTCACCGGCCCGGTGAACTCGCGCTTTCAACCGTATCGCCTCGAAAACAGCAAGTGTTGGGGCGAGGGCGACGCGCGGCTGACCTGCGTATCCTGCCACGATCCGCATCAGCAACTTCGGCATGAGGCCGCTGCCTACGATCAGAAATGTCTCGCCTGCCATCCTGTGAAGAAAGCGATGCCGGCAGCGGCCGCAAAGCCGTTCGCCGCTGCGAAGCTCTCGGCGGCAGGCGCGCCGCGAATCGCCAAAGCGTGTCCCGTGGCTACAACCAAGTGCGTGGCCTGCCACATGCCCAAGGTGAACGTTGCCGTCATGCACAGCGACTTCACCGACCATCGCATCCGTATCGTACGTAAGGGCGAGTTGTATCCGAATTGAGATACGCGCGCTTGTTGCGTCGCCCAACGTTAGCCCTAACCTTTTCCAACCCCAAACCTCTTCCTCGAAGATCAGCCAGGTCCTGGCGACGGAAGTGGGAAGAGGAGCAAGTTGCGCTTGCCTGGAGGAATTACGCCGAGCGTGCGCCCGTCCGGCGAAATGGCGAAATCACGGAACGTCAGTCCGTGCAGGATTGGCATGGGGTTCGGCTGAATCACTGGAATCAAATCGGAGCTGATGCCCTTTACTCCCGCGAGCGGCGGCAACGCGATCCACACTAAATCACCGGACTTGCGTTCGGGTGAACGTTTGATCAGCAAATGCTGCTCGTCAGCGGACCACTCGATCGAGCCGAGGCCGATGCGCACACGGGCCAGGCGATTCGGATTTTCCAGGTCGCGCACTTCCAGCACTTCCTTGTCGATGAAATAAGCCACGTGCTTTCCCGATGGCGACACCGACAATCCTGTTTCGTAGCCGTCGAGCGTGGCCAGCTCCTTGTCGTCCTGCGCGAGCAATTCGAGGCGTTGCAGCCGCGGCGGTCCGGTCATGTTTCTGTCGCGTTCGATGCCAATCGCGGCATTGGAGTGGGGAATCGGCACCGCCGCGATGAAGGTACGTCCTTCAAACGCCGGGCCGGCCGGGCCGGTTCTCACGTTGGCGTATTTGAATGAAAACAGCTGGTTCGGCTGAACGGCTTCGGTGAGATAGACCATGGTTGCTGCGTCGCTGAGCCACATGGCATCGCGCGCACTGTGGATCACGGCATTGTCGCCACTCAACTTGATTTCGCGCCCGGAGTCGTCGAGGACCAGGGTCATTCGTTCGTCCTGGGCGTGGCTCGATTCGTCGAGGATAGTGCTGGTCAGCAGTTGTACCAGGACGAATTTTCCGTTGGGAGAAAAGGAAAAGCCTTCGACGATGTAGGTGAACGGTGGCGTGGTGGGCCGTTCTTTTTCTTCCCGCGTTTTCTTGCGTTTCTTTCCTTTTTCATCCACTTCGTCTTCGGAGCTGTCGCCTTCCGGCTTGGCGAAGGGTTTCATTACCGTGAACTTTTCGCCCTGAAAGATGCGTTTGGTGCGGCCGCCGGTATCGCGGAGAAAGATGTCGTCGCGCTGCATGTCGTATTTCTTGTTGCGGTACATGCGGCGCACGGAATAGGCCACTCGTCCGTCTGGAGCGAAGGCGAAGGCCGTAACGTCCTCGTCGATGTTGACGGAAGGTTTGTCCAGTTCCTGCGCCCGCGACACCGGAACCAATGAAAAGAAAAAAATAATGCACAGGGACAGAGTGAGGAGGTGGCGGGCGGCGAGCGGCGAGTGGATGGCGAAGTCTGGTCCGCGCCGGGCGGAGAGCGGATGTCCGGGGCCTAGGCCCTCCGCCCGTTCCTCTCTTATTCGGTTTTCTATTTTCTCGCTTCCAGTCGGCGTCATGGCTTGGGATGAGGCCCGGTGTATTCCGAGCAGCAGGGTTTTTCTTTGGGTGTGAATTCCATGAATTCGATGCGAGTCTGGTCCGGATCGTAGAGGTTCAGCTGCCATTTGCCGTCGCGGCCCAGTTTCGGCTCTTCGGTCAGATGCACGCCGTTCTTCACAAGCTGCTCGCGTTCAGCCTGAATGTCCACCACCCCGATGGCGATGTGATTCATGACCCCGCGGAGATGCTGGTCCGGGTCGGCCGGCAGGTTGACCATGTACTCGATCCAGTCGGTTCCGTCGGGCACCTGCAGCGAGATCCAGCTCGTTTCGTCGTCCTTCATTCCGCCATGCCAGTAGGGCCGAAATCCCAGAATGTCTTTGTAAAAGTGATCCATTGCCGACTGATTGCGGACAATGAACCCCGCATGAATGATTCTGTAACCAGGGATTCCGGCGGTTGCGGCAACACCCCCCGCATGCTCGCGAACCTCGTCTTTCCCGGGTTCCATAATTGGTCCGAAGGAGATAAATGAGATGTGGTGGCCATCAGGGTCTTTCACTCGAATTCGCAGCGAGGCGCGGCCGACTGACAACTCCTCGAAAGGCACGTTTTGCGACCGCAGATATCTTTTCATGGCCTTGAGGTCGGCAGTTTTGAAGAAGACTTCCTCCAGCAGATTGTCGGGCTGTGGCGTGGGAGCTGCTTGCAGCGCGATGGTTTGTCCAGCGCCTAGCTCAAAATCCGCGGTCGAAGCTTCTTCACACCAGTCGCACGAATAGCCGGGTTGCAGGATCTGTTTGTATTTCTCGCGTGAACTCGGCAAATCCGAAACTAGCAGGGTCACGCCGGCGATTCCCTTGATTTTCGGCCGCTCGGACGACTTGGCGATCGCCGCGTTGGCGGCGAACAGCACGACCAGCGCGCAGGCGACTGTGCCAGAGGCGAGCCGGAGGCGGGTTCTTTCTGTGAAGCGCGGAACCTTCGATGGCTTCGCTCGGCTTGACAACGTTCGCTTCTCGGCGGGTTTGCTGGTCATTGCATGCTCCAGTGGCTATGGCTTTGCATGGGGCGCCTCGTAAGGGTGGCAGCAGGGCTGCTGGGCCGGTTTGAATTCCATGAACTCGATGCGAGTGCCGTCGGGATCGTAGATATCGAAAGACCATTTTCCGTCGCGGCCGATTTCGGGGTTGTCGTCGTTGCTCATCTTTAAGCCATGGGCGCGCAGGCGGCTGAAGCAGGACTTCATTTCCAGCACGCCAAGCGCAAAATGATTCTGCACGCCACGCTCTTTCTGGTCCGCGTTGGCTGGGATGTTCAGCATATACTCGATCCATTCGCTACCGTCGGGCACTTGCAGCTCTTCCCAATCCATGTCGGCGTCCTTGAATCCGCCTCGCCAGTACATGCGAAAGCCCAGCAAGCCGCGATAGAAGCGGTCCTCGTTTTCGTGATCTTTCACGATGAAGCCGACGTGCAGCAGCCGGGTGCTGACTTGCTGCGCTTCGGGTGTAAAAAATCCTTCACCGTCCTGCTCGACGAACGCAATGGGGTGACCCTCGGGATCCTGCAATTGCAGGTACGGTTTGCCGGCAGGATTCTTTGCGATGGGCTTGCTGGCCACTCCGTGTGCGGCTAGATATTGCCGCATGCGTTGCACGTCGGGCGTAGCAAAAGCAATTTCAGCGACCAGATTGTCGGGAGTGCCTCCAGTAATCTGCGCCAGGCCGATGCTTTGCCTGCCGTTTACGGAAAAGCAAGAAGCGCCGGCGCCGATGCAGTTCAACGACTCGCCGCCGAGCCCCAAGGTTGTGCGGTAGAACTCGCGCGAAGCGTGCAGATCGACGACATAGACACGCACGTAGGCGATGCCGGTGATTTTGGGGCGAGGGACCTGGTCTTGGCCGGATAGTTCCGGGCAAACAAAGAGCGATGCCGCGAGCAGGAACAAGAAGAAAAAGCAGATGTCTCGCTGCGCTCGGAATAACAGATTCTTGTGATTAGGCATTGTGGGGACCCGCGGATTTGATTTTGGCGATTTCCGCCATACGCTGGCGGAGGCGAGCTTCAAAACCCTGGTCGGTTGGGTGATACCAGGAGCGGCCGGCGAGATTGTCCGGCAGGCACTGCATGTCGGTCACTTTTTCGTCGTAGTCGTGGGCGTAGCGGTAGTCTTTGCCGTAGCCGAGGTTTTTCATCAAGCCAGTGGGAGCGTTGCGCAGATGGAGCGGAACAGGATCGGCTTCGGTTTTTTGTACGTCTTCATGCACCGCGCCGAAGGCGGTGTAGAGGGCATTAGATTTTGGAGCGAGCGACAAATATACCGCTGCCTGCGCGAGGGCAAGATTTCCTTCCGGTGCGCCTAGAAAATCGAACGCCTCTTTCGCGGCCAGCGTGACGGCGAGAGCGCCAGGTTCGGCGAGGCCGATGTCTTCACTGGCCATGCGGACCATGCGGCGCGCGAGGTACAGGGGGTCTTCGCCGGACTCGAGCATGCGAGCGAGCCAGTAGAGCGCAGCGTCGGGATCGGAGTTGCGGACGGATTTGTGGAGCGCAGAAATGAGGTTGTAGTGCTCCTCTCCGGACTTGTCATAGCGAAGCAGCTTGCGCTGCAGAACGTCTTCGAGGAGTTGCGCGGTGACTTCTAGCGCGCCGTCGGCGGAGATTTTGGCGCCGCGCACACAAAGTTCCAGCGTGTTGTAGCCAGCGCGCGCGTCGCCATTCGCGAACGACGCAATGCGAAAGAGCACTTCTTCCGACGCTGCAATTTTCTGTTTTCCCAGGCCATGCTCCTGATCTGCAATCGCGCGACGAAGAAGTTCCGCAATCTGCGGCGCGGTCAGTGCTTCGAGAACGTAAACCTTGGTGCGCGAAAGCAGCGGAGAAATGACTTCAAAGGAAGGATTTTCGGTGGTGGCGCCGATAAAGGTGATGTGGCCCGCTTCGACATAGGGGAGAAAAGCGTCCTGCTGGGCTTTATTGAAGCGGTGCACTTCATCCACGAAGACGATCGTGCGGCGGCCGGATTTGGATTTGAATTCGGCGCCGGCCATGACCTCTTTGATTTCCTTGATGCCGGACAGTACGGCGCTGAAGGCGATGAATTCAGACCTGGTGAGGCGCGCGATCAACCGAGCCAGTGTGGTTTTGCCGCAGCCGGGCGGTCCCCAGAAGAGCATGGAGCCGAGATTGTCGGCCTCGATCTGGATGCGGAGGGGTTTACCCGGGCCCAGTAGTTTTTCCTGGCCGATAAACTCGTCGAGCCTGCGCGGGCGCATGTGCTCGGCGAGCGGCTGCAGGGCCAGGGAGGCTTCCTGTTCGGCTGGCGACGGAGATGCGGGGAAGAGGCTCATGCGGGAACTCAGTTTAGAGGGAGCGGCGGGAAAGTTCAAAGATGGGAATTCGGGTGCTAGCCCCGGGTGCCTTTCGCGTAAGTCTGGACTTTAAGCCCTATGTTTTCGGATGTATGGCAATGAAAAGAATTCCAGGCGCATTTTTCGCTTGAACGGCAAATTAAAGGAATGAGCTGGCATTAGCGCGTCGGAGGCCCGAGTAAAAGGTAGAGCGAGGGCAGCATAGGTTTAGGGCTGTGCGCCCAGAGCAGGCAGCCGCATCGCGACCTCTGTGCGGGCAGGAAACGCCGCGGACGACTCCCTCTCTTTACAGGCAGACTCTTCAGCGAAACGCGCAATTCCGGCAGCAGGAGGGAAGCGCGCAATCAGCGGACGAGTGGGCTGAGCGGAGCTCGTCGATGCGTTTATCGAGCCACAATTCGGAGATGGAATTTTGGTAGCGTCGCCGAGCCATTCTGGAGGATGCTGGCGAACCTGGCCGGCGCACAAGAGAAGACGACCGTCCCAGCGGATGTAGGCTTCGCGGCGGATGTCGCGGCAGCGGACTTCCGTGGGAACGGCGGCGCCATGCGGGTGAAGAGGAAGGAGAAAGTTGAACTTCACGGTGTCGGCGATCTGCAGCCAGTCTTTCCGGAAGGCCCGCCGATCGGAATTGGATTCGTTGGGGAGGATGACGTGGCGGATTTCAAAGATGGGTTTGCGGCTGGATTTGTGCGCGGCGAACTTTTCGGCAGCGCGGCGAACCTTGGGATAGTCGCTGCCTTTGCGCTGGCGTTCAAACCAGGCCGCATCGAGGCCGTCGATGGAAAGGACGACGTGGTTGAGGTTCCACGCGCAAATCTGTTCGGGAGTGAGGCGGCTGAATACTGTGCCGTTGGTATATAGGAAGGACTTCATGCGGCTGCCGCGCAGGGCCGCCACCATATCCGGAAACGCAGTGTGCAATTCAGGCTCGCCCAGGGCCGCCAATTTTCAGGACCGAGCAGCCGCCTTTTCCAGCTGCTGCACCAGCGACGCGAAGAAGTCCACGCCCATGCAACCTTCGGGACGATCCATCAGGGAGCTCGGACAGTAGCCACAGGAAAAGTTGTAATGATTGGTGAATTCCACGGTGGCGCGCACGGGGAATTTTCTGAGTTTGAACAGTAGGCTTTTTGAAGTAGAGCCAGTCGACGCCTTCGGCGAACGAATCAATTTCGCGGAGTTCGGAAAGATAGTGCGGGATGGAGTGCACAACCTGGCGGACGCGGCGCTCGCGCCAGCCGGCAGGCTGAGCAGGATGGATTTGCAGAAGTCCCAAGAGCGAGGGGTCTCTTGCAGAGAATGGTAGGCGAGCATGGTGGGGGTAGCAACCAAAATATCGCCGTCGGCAAAATTCTTGCGGTACTAGAGGTCGTGAAACGGCTGGGGGTTCGCAGCGGAGCACAACCCTCACCGCAAGGCACAAGGAACGGGAATAAGCGGCTAGTTCTTGATAGGGCCGCCGCCGTGGCCGGTGAGAGCTTGTTCGTCACCGAGGTTCATGACGCTGTACTCGAATTCGTCGTTCTTCTTGATGACGACGGTGAAGGTGCCATTCGCAGGCAGAAGAATGTCGATGCCGGCGGCGGAATCGGTTTTTGGCTTCCAGAAGCGGACGCGGTACTCCTGGTCATCTTTGTTTTCGAAGATGATGCGGCCGCCGTCCGGGGTGACCTCCAATTCTCCGCAGGGTTCGGGGTACTGATTTTTGATGGTGATCGTGGCGGACTTGGGCAGACTGGATTCTGTGGTTTCTTTCGCAGCGGACATGGCCATTTCAATTCTCCTCTCGAATATTTTTCAGGCCAGAGTTACGGGTTACCACGGGGCCGGGGACTTGAATCAGGGACGAGTCTGGTTGCTTTCTGTAGCAGAACCTTGCTTACGGAAACCTGGATCAGCAAGAAGCGCCTGAAGCGCGGGCCGTTGCTGCAGGTCGGAGAGAGTGTACCCGTTTTCTAGGCTTTGGTGGGCAAATTGAACAGCGCGGCGACGGTCGCCGAGGTTGAGGTGGGTTTCGGCGATGTCGGCGAGGATGGAGGGATCGTTGGGGGAGAGAGCGAGGGCAGATTTGGCGCGGGAGAGAGCTTTGTCGCGGAGTTTGTCTTCGGCGTAGAGCATGGAAAGCATGGATTGGACAGGGGCTTCATTGGGATTGACTGCGGAATACTGTTCGAGGCGGGACAGGGTTTGCGAGCGGGCGGCGCGCATTTGGTTTTTGTCGTTGAGCCAGGTGTAGGCGAGTTGCAGATTGGACCACACGCGCCAGTCTTTGTCGTTTAGGTCGAGAGCTTTGCGGGTGGCGGCCGCGGATTCGTCGTAGCGCTTTTGATCCATATAAAGCCAGCCGAGATTGGCATAAGCCTGGTAATTGGGCGCGAGCTGGATGGATTTCCGGAAGGCGGCTTCGGCGGCGAGCGCGGATTCGGAGTCGGAGAGTTGCATGTATTGGACGCCCAGGTCGCTGTAGGCTTCGGGGTTGTCCGGTGTGAGTTCGAGGATGCGGCGATATTGCAGGATGGCGTCCGGCGTGCGTTTCTGGCGATCGTAGAATTCGGCGAGGGCGCGATAGCCGTCCCAGTAATCGGGGCGGAGTTCGATGGCGCGTTTGAGGTTGGCTTCGGCGTCGGTGGCGCGGCCCATGTTTTCGTAGACAGCGGCCATGCCGATGAGGGCGTCGGCGTCGCGCGAGTTCAGGTCGAGCACTTTCTGGAATTCCTGGAGAGCGAGACCGTTTTTGCCGAGTTTGGATTCTAGCAGGCCGAGCGTTACATGAACGGAAGGCAGGTGAGGATCAAGTGCGAGAGCTTTGCGGGAATTAAAGAGAGCGAGTTCGACCGAGGAAGGATCGTGGTCCATCAGGAATTTGAGGCGATAGGCTTCACCGAGGGTGGCGTACCCCAGGGCGAAGCGAGGGTTTATAGCGACCGCGGAATTGAGTTCCACGACGGCCAGAGCGGGGTTGCCGGGCTTGTCGTAGCGCTGGAGGTAGCCAAGGGCTTTGAGGTAGGACTCATAGGCGTTGGGAGCGATGCTGTTTGAAGGTGTGGCGGAGATGCCGCCCGAGCTGACTTTCATCATGCTGGCGAGGCGTGTGACGGCTTGATTTTGTAGAGAGGCCAGGTCGCCGGCGGGATTTTCGAATTGCGCGGAGCCAATCTGGCGAAGGCGCTTGGAGTCGATCAAAACGATGGTGAGAGAAACGTCGGAGCCTTTGCGGGCGACGGAACCTTGCACGACCATGGTGGCGCCGAGATCGCGGAAGGCGGCCGAGGGATCGCTGACATTGCGACTGCGCACGACGCTAGCCGGAACAACCCAAAGAGAACGCTGGGCGGCTTCGAGATTGGAGAGGTCGTTGGTGAGGGAGTCCATGAGGCCGGCGGCGACGGGCTGGTAATCAGGATCGGCGGAGGAGTTGGTGAAAGGGAGAACGGCGATGTGTTTTTCGGTGCTGGCGTAGGCGAGGCCGGCAAGGCGTTCGCGGGAAGGCGGAAGGAGCAGGACGGCGACGGCGACGAGAAAGGTGGCGAGAGAGGTGAAGGCAAGCCAGCGCGTGAGGTTTGAACCGCCGTGGGTGGTCCAGGTGGGAGTGGAGGCGTTGTGCATGAACTGTTTGAGTTCGCGGGGGGTGACGGCGTGGGACTGTGTTGGCTCGGCGAGAGGCGCAGGCAGAGCGAGGACTTCGGCGCGGGCGGAGGTGAGGTCGGCGAGCAGTTCGGCAGCGTTGGCGTAACGGTGCGCGGGCTTTTTGGAAAGTGCGCGATAGAGGATGGCGCTGAGCGGTGCTGGAACCAAATCGAGAGCGGCGGGCGGCTGATTAAGGATGGCGAACGTCATGGCGGTAGTGCTGGGGCGGACGAAGGGATGAATGCCGGTGAGCATCTGGATGACAATGACGGCGAGGGCCCACACGTCGGAGCGCTGGTCCACGGATTCACCGAGAATTTGCTCGGGCGCCATGTAGGGGAGAGTGCCGGTGGCGGAAATGGTTTGCGTGGCGCTGGCGCTGGCGACGATGCGGGCGAGCCCGAAGTCCACAATTTTGGCGGTACCGTTTTTGGTGATGATGATGTTGGAAGGCTTGACGTCGCGGTGGACGATGTTTGCGGCGTGCGCTGCGGAAAGACCGCGAGCAATCTGGATGGCGAGGCCGAGCGCTTCAGGCGCGGAGATGGCGCTGCGGGAAAGGCGCTGGGCGAGGGTTTCGCCGTCGTAATGCTGCATGACGATGAAGAGTTGCTGGCCGGAAGTTTCTTCGAGGCCGTGGATGACGCCGATGTTGGGATGATCGAGGGCGGAGGCGGCGCGCGCTTCGCGGCGGAGATTGTTTTTGTCAGCGGCGCTAATGGTTACGTGGTCAGGAAGGAATTTGAGGGCGACGGTGCGCTCGAGCCTGGTGTCGATGGCCTGATAGACGACGCCCATGCCGCCGGCGCCGAGTTTTTCCGTGACGCGATAGTGCCTGACGGTCTGCCCAATCAGGGAAGGAGCAAACGGAACCCGAGGCGGATTTTTTTGATCGAGCATGGACGACTTGGCGGCGGTTTGCATGGATTTTAGGTTCGCCGGGCAGGCGCCGGCAAGTCGATTTAGTCGCAACAAAGGTAGTGACGCGGGAGCGGGAAACGTATCAACGTGGCTTTGCCTACTCAGGGCGGGAAAAGGCCCCGTCGCCCTTGATATCGATGAAGAGAAATCACTTCCTGGAAGGGCCCGATGGGTAGCCAAGCACATCCTGTCGGAACCAAAGCTCCGACTCCGCTCAAGCCATTGCCGGCTGCCGGCAAAGTATGCGGACGGGTCTCCTCAGGAGGAGCGCTGGCGGGCCGCTTCGTAGAAGAGCACGGCGGCGGCCGCGGCGGCGTTGAGGGATTCCACCGAGGAGGACATGGGGATGCGGATACGGGCGTCGGCGCTGCGTTCGATTTCTTCAGGGAGGCCCTGGCCTTCGTTGCCGATGAGCAGGGCAACGGGCTGACACCAATTCACCTGCCAGGGAGTGAGCAGCGCTTGCGCGAAGTCCGCAGAGTCGCGGGAGCTTGAGGCCATGACGCGAATGCCGGCGGCGCGGAGTCGGTCGATGGCGGCGGTTGCGGCTTGCCCGGCGAGGACCGGAAGATGCAAAGCGGCTCCGGCAGAGGCGCGCAATGCTTTGGGGTTGAATGGACTGGCGGTGCCGCTTTGGCCGGAGGCGACGGTGATCGCGGCGGAAGCGCCGAATGCGGCGGCGGTGCGAATGATGGTTCCGACGTTGCCGGGGTCCTGCACTCCGGCCAGAACTAGGATGAGCGGAGAGGAACAGCCTTCGCCGGTGCGAAGAATTTCTTCGAAAGAAAAGGAACGTGGAGTAACGAGCGCCGCGACGCCTTGCGGGTGTTCAGTGTCGGCGATGCCTTCAAAGAGGCGATCGGTGGTGTTCAGGATGGGGATGGAGACTTCGGGGCGGTCGAGGTAGGGAGCGAGACGTGGGTGGTGGCGCTGCCCCGATTCCGTGAAAAGAACGGCGCGAACGGGGCAGCCAGAACGCAGCGCTTCTTCGACAAGGCGGGGGCCTTCAACGCCGACGGCGCCGGAGTCGGTGGGCAGCCCGCCGCGGAGTGCCATGCGAAATTCCTTGAGCCATTTGTTGTCGCGGCTGGAGATAACGGCAGGGGACGCGCCGGAGGAGCGAACACCAGGCGATTTCGGCGCGGTAGACATTCCGGGTGCGAGGGTAGCAGAGTTTTGGCGAATCGTGGAGGCACGAGACCGTAAAGGAATGCCGCCGGCGGTGAAATCGTCGCACTGCAGTTTGTGAAAATCGCGAAACGAAATTTTCAACGGACGTTAACCCAATGCGTGAGCTTCAGCCGCAACAATCTTCGCGTCCCACGGCAGGGCGCTTTAGGAGAGAACAATCCAAAAGGGAGAACGTTTCGTGAAAACAAAGTTTTTGTGTGGTTTGGCGGTGGCCACGGCGTTGAGCTTGCTTGGCGCCAAAGAAGCAAGCTCGCAGGTGAAGCTGATTGCGAAGGAACGCTGACCGAGTCGAGCGCGGGGTTGTTTCAGGACCTGTCGGGATTGGACTACAACCTGGAGAACGGAGCGCCGGCAAACTTGCTGGGTGGGCTGGGTCGGGGCTTGCGTGGGGTTTTGGGGACACTTTCCTGGCGGTGCCGGACCGCGGGCCGAACGCGGTGAGCTTTGATTCGCTGGTGGATGACACCGTAAGCTACGTTCCGCGGTTTCACACCATCAAGATGAACCTGCAACCGAGCAGCGGTCCGTTGCCATTCACGCTGACGACGACGCTGGAAGCGACGACGCTGTTGTTCAGCCATTCTACGCTGGTGTACGGGAGCGGATCGGGACTCGGTGTGGGACCGGGGGCGCCGGTGATCAACACACCCTCGCGGAGCTACTTTCGAATCTACATTTCGGATGAATATGGACCGTACATTAATGAATTTGACCGCGCGAGCGGACAGCGGATTCGGGTATTCAAATTGCCGGAGCATCTGTTTGTGTCAACGCTCAGTCCGCAGGGAGCGGTAGAGATTGCGGTCAACACCAGCGGACGCGTGGCGAACAAGGGCATGGAAGGGCTGGCGATTACTCCGGACGGGAATACGCTGGTTGGAATCATGCAGAACGCGCTGCTTCAGGACGCGGCGCAGGGGGGCAGCGCGACCAGTCTGCTGCGGATGGTGACTGTGGATGTGAGCACAGGAAAGATGACGCATGAGTATGCGTATCTGTTGACGACGGGATCGGGCGCCAGCGAGATAACCGCGCTGAATGAGCACGAATTCCTGGTGGACGAACGCGACGGCAAGGGCCTGGGCGATGGAAGCAAGGCCAAGGTGAAACAGATCTTCAAGATTGATCTCGCCGGAGCGGTGGACGTGCAGGACATGGACGGGACAGCGGCGGCGGCGAATGCGGTGGGCAAGACGCTGTTTCTGGATGTCGTGAAGGTGCTAACCGCAAACGGATTCACCGCGGAACAGATTCCGGCGAAATTGGAGGGCTTGGCGCTGGGACCGGACGTGGACAACAACGGAACGCCGACACATACGCTGTGGTTGGCGAATGACAACGACTTCTTGCAGGACCTGAACGGGCCGGGAACGAATCCGAATCAGTTTTTTGTATTTGGGTTTACGGAAGCGGACTTGAGCGGGTCGGTTTATGTTCCGCAGCAGGAGCAAGGATCGGCGAAGAAGGAATAAGCGAAGAGCCGGCAGCATGCCGGCGGCACAACATGGGATGGCGACTAGCGGCGCCGGCTGGTAGACACGCGAACTTGCATCGCAGGTTCGCGTGTTTTCGTTTGGCCGGAGGCAATGGTGACCCGCAGCAGTCGGGATAAATGGCGGCGCTATTAGGGGAGAGGACAATCGAGACGCAGGCAGACAGTTATTGCACGGGTAATGGGTGTGTGGTAGCGTCGCGCGCAGCGTGGCAGCGGGCGCGGAGCGCTGCGGTGGAGCGACCTTCTCCGCGAGAGGCTTGGCATTGTCGGCGGAAATCTTGCGCGTAAGCGCGCAGTCGCCATCAGCGGATGCGTTGCGATATGCCGCCGAGCGACTGCAACGCGGGGAAGTGGTGGCGATTCCGACAGACACCGTTTATGGATTGGCGGCGGACCCGTTTAATCTGTCGGCAGTCGAAGAGATTTTTCGGGTGAAGGGACGGCAGGAGGATCGCGCGCTGCCGATTTTAGTGAATTCGCTCGATCAGGCGATGCTGCTGGCGAGGGAAGTGCCGCGGAATTTTTTGCGGCTGGCGGAAGAGTTCTGGCCTGGTGCGCTGACCCTGGTGGTGGATGCGTCGCACCGGTTGCCGTTGAAAGTTACGGCGAATACGGGAAGGATTGCGCTGAGGTGGCCGAGGAGCGAAGTGGTGGGGCGGCTGATCGAGGAGTGCGACGGGCCGCTGACGGGAACGAGCGCGAATCTGTCGGGTTCGCCCTCCTGTACGAACGCAGAGATGGTAATGAATCAGCTGGGGGACCGGCTGGGATTGATTCTGGATGCCGGCGAGACGAAGTCTGCGACGCCCTCGACGATTGTGGAATTGCGTGGGGATGAGTGGAAAGTGCTGCGCGAGGGGGCGATTACTGCGGCGGAGATCGCGGAGGCGTTGCGTTGAGAGAGAATCCCTTAGCGTTGCGGGCCTGCAGCAGCGCTGCCGCACTCCAAAGAATATGGACGATCATGCGACGGTCAGTGTGCCACGTACGTAGTCGGTGGAGCGAAAGGCTTGAGGGAGGTTAAGAAGTCATAGTCGCCGGTAGGGGAGAGTGCGAGGTCGCCGAGTTCGCGGCGATGGACGGAGACCACGTCGGTGAACCACAGGGGGATGTAGGGGAGATCTTCGGCAAGAATTTTTTGGACTTCGCTGCAAAGCAGTTTTCGTTTTTCCTGATTGGACTCCACATGAATTTGATCGGTTAACGCGTCTACGCGCGGGCAGCGGTAGTGTCCGCGATTGGCGCCGTCGGGCGGAAAGCGCCTGGATGAGGCCACGAATTCGAAAATGTCGGGATCGTTGTTGGCGCCGACCCAGCGAGCATAGGTCAGCTGGAAGTTGCCGCGCGCGGCGTCGGAGAGAAGCGTGGCCAGTTCGAGCGGGCGGAGTTCGAGGTCGATGCCGACCTTGCGCCACTGTTCCTGCAGCGCTGCGCCAATCAAGCGCGCCTGTTCTTCGGTTGAAGTTTTCAGCAGGAGGTGAAAACGCACGCCGTTCTGTTTGCGTGGGAAGCCAGCGTCGTCGAGAAGCTTTTCGGCGCGGGCGGCGTCGAGCGCGTATTGCGCGACGTTGGGTTCGTAGGCCCAGTGATTGGGAGGCAGGATGCCGCTGGCGACCTGCGCCTGACCGTGCAGGAGATAGCGGATGAGCGCGGCGCGATCGGTGGCGAAGGCCAGGGCCTGGCGAACTTCCTTGCGAGCCAGGAGCGGGTCCTGCAGGTTGATGCCGAGGTAGGCGAAGTTGGTGCCGGGCCGCTGAGTGAGCGCGAGGTTGGGCTGCTTTACGAGCACGGGAATGAGGTCGGGGGAGAGGGAACTCATTTCGAGGTCGGCGGAGCCTTTGCGGAGTTCGAGAGCGCGCACGACGGCGTCGGGGACGATGCGGAAATGCAGGAACTCAGTCCAAGGAGTCCCGTGGAAGTAGTTTGCGTTCCGAATGAGCTGGACGTCTTCGTCCTGCGATTGGCTGACGAACTGGAACGGACCAGAGCCGACGGGGTGGCGCGCGAAATCGAGCGAAGCGTTGGCGGGGACGATGCCGGCAGCGTTGGGGATGAGATTGACAAGGAAGGATGCGTAGGGCTCTTTGAGATGGAAGATGACCGTGAGTGCGTCGGGGGCATCGATTTTAGCGACCATCCGGAAAGCACCACGCTTGGGAGATTTGTTGGCGGGATTGAGGATGAAGTCGAAGGTGGATTTTACGTCGGCGGAAGTGAGTGGGCGGCCATCGTGGAATTTGATGTTGGGCTTGAGGTGAAAAATGTAGGTGAGGGGATCGGAAGTTTGCCAGGATTCGGCGAGGTCGCCGTAGAGGTTCATTTGAGCGTCGCGGGCGAGAAGGCCGGAAAAGATGAGGCCGTCGAGGCGCTGGGATTGGCCGTCGGTGGCGAAGCGTGGGTCGAGGTTGACGGGATTGGCTTCGATGAGGAAGGTAAGGGAAGCGGGGTCGAATTTTGAAGGGCGCGAGCAGGAAGCGAGGAAGCACAGAAGGAATGCAGTAGCGACCAAAAGCAGATTCCTCGCTGTGCCCGCGGCGGCGGGCGAGCTCGGAATGACGGACGTTAGGTTGTGTGACGATGGGTGATCAGCGTGGTGGGGCATAAGAGATTTTACCGAGGATCGCGGGGCCGCGGGCGCCGGTGGCCGAGGGAATATTGGATGGGCGGTGATGGAAGGTTTCGTAGGCGAGGATGGCGAAGGCCAGGGCTTCTTTGGCGTCGGTTGGGATGCGGAAGTGCGTGGAGGGCAGAACTTCGATTGAAGAAAAGTGGGGAGTCGAGCGTGGCGATGAAGTTGGTAATCTGCCGAGAGGGGGCGCAGCAGAAGCAGAAAGAAATGCCGCGAGTTGCGAAAGGAGGAGGGGATTTTGGGCGCCGCCGCCGGAGATTATGAGTTGCTGAATTTTGCATTGGGGCAGGACGAAGCGGTGGATGGATTCGGCGATGGACGCGGCGGTGAAGACCGTGACAGTGTGTAGAAAATCGTTGGGTTTCAGTTTGTGGTGACGAGCTACGGCAAGAAGCTTTTTTACGTAATTGGCGCCGAAATATTCTCGACCGGTTGATTTGGGCGGACGGAGTTTGAAATAAGGGTCGCTGAGGAGATACAAGAGGAGTTCACGGTGGAGATGGCCTTTGCGGGCGCCAGCGGCGTTTTTGTCGTAGCGCAGGCGGCCGTGGGTGAAGTGGTGGACCAGGGCGTCGATGAGCATGTTGCCGGGTCCGGTGTCGAAAGCGAAGACATCGCAAGGTTTGGCGTTGGGGGGGATGACGGTGACGTTGGCGATGCCGCCGATGTTAAGGCTGATGCGGCCGAGGTTTTTGTGGCGGTAGAGGGCGTAGTCGGCGAATGGAACCAGTGGTGCCCCTTGCCCGCCTAGTGCGATGTCAGCGGGGCGGAAGTCGGTGACGGTGGTGATGCCGGTGAGATTGGCGATGATGGAGCCGTCGCCGAGTTGCAGGGTGGACGCGGTTTTTGCGCCCAGAAAATTGGCTGGTACGCCTTGGTGGAAGATGGTTTGGCCGTGGTTGCCGATTAGATCGATTTTGCCCGGTGAGATGCGGAATTTTTTGCAGGCGAAGAGGGCGGCTTCGGCGTAGAGGTGGCCGAAGCGGGCGTGGAACTGGCTGAATTCTCTTGGAGTGAGGGGATTTTGCTCGGCGACACGCAGAATTCCTTTGCGAATTTGCGACCGGAAGGATTGGTGGGTGTGGTTCAGGAGATTGACTTTCAGATTGGGCGGGGAGCCAGAAATTTTTACGAGGGCGGCGTCTATGCCGTCGGCAGAAGTGCCGGACATCATGCCGAGAACGAGTTTTGCGGGAGAGGGCATGGAATGGTGTGAAAGAAATTTTTAACACAGAGGGCGCTGCGGACACAGAGAAGAGGAGAGTGGGGGAGTGCAAAGAGTGAACGCGGCGGTGGCGTGGAAGGGTGGAGGAAAATACGAGGAAGTCCGTTTGACTTTTCTTTGGGCGGGAGCAAGCTCCCGCTGGATTTGTCAGGCAGGAACGAAGTTGCAAAAGCGGAAGCAGAGCTTCCGCGTGTCATACAAATCTGCGCCACATGGCGGGCCCTCCAGGCGTGATGGTGGTTGGGAAGTTCGGGCGCAGCTTGCTGCGCCTCTACGAGAGGGGGCCTAGGAGATCTGTTTTTTTAGGGCGGCCAGGAGCGTTAAGGCTTCTAGTGGAGTGAGTTGGTCGAGGTCTACGGAGTGGAGTTTTTCCAGGACTTCGCGGTCGATCGGGGTGAAGAGCATTTCCTGGCGCCTGATGGCTGGGGCGGAAGATGCCGGGCTGAAGCCCGGCGCTGGATTTGCGTCGCCGGCGTCGGAGCTGTAGGCGCCGGGGGTTAGGCGTTCGCTTAGTTCGTGTTCGGACTGTTCGTGCTTGCGGAGGACTTCGCGGGCGCGTTCGATGACGGAGCGAGGAAGGCCGGCCAAGCGGGCGACTTCAATGCCGTAGGATTTGCTGGCGCTGCCGGGTTCTACATGGCGGAGAAAGATAATTTCGTTGGGCGTTTCTTTCACCGCGACGTGGACGTTCTGTACGGCTGGTAAAAGATCGGCGAGTTCGGTGAGCTCGTGGTAGTGGGTGGCGAAGAGCGTGCGGGCACGAGTGTGTTTCTGGAGATGTTCGACGACGGCCCACGCGATGGAGAGGCCGTCGAAGGTGGCCGTGCCGCGGCCGACTTCGTCGAGAAGCACCAGGCTAGAGGGAGTGGCATGGCTGAGGATAGAAGCGACTTCAGACATTTCGACCAGGAAGGTGGAGCGGCCGCGGGCGAGGTTGTCGCTGGCGCCGATGCGCGTGAAGATGCGGTCGGTGATAGGGAGTTTGGCCTGCCGCGCGGGAACGAAGCAGCCCATTTGTGCCATGAGGATGATGAGCGCGGCCTGGCGAAGATAGGTGGACTTGCCGCCCATGTTCGGTCCGGTAATGAGAAGAAGTTGCTGGCGCCGCGGTTCAAAATAGAGATCGTTGGGGACGAAACGTTCGCCTTTCTGGTGCAGGATTTCTTCAATGACCGGATGGCGAGCCGCGACCAGCACCAGTTCGCCGGCTTCGTTGAATTGGGGGCGGGCGTAGCCGCGGTCGGCGGCGAGTTTTGCAAAGGCGGCGAGCACGTCCAGCTGGGCGACGGCGGAAGCGGTGCGACGCAGGCGGACAGCTTTGGCGGCAATGCTGGAGCGAATGTCGACGAAGAGCTGCCGTTCGATTTCTAGGATGCGTTCGTCGGCGGCGAGGATTTTGCGTTCGTATTCTTTGAGTTCGGGAGAAGTGAAACGCTCGGCATTGACGAGAGTCTGTTTGCGCTCGAAATCGGTGGGTGCCAGATGCAAATTCGGCTTGGAGATTTCGATGTAATAGCCGAAGACCTGGTTGAAGCGGATCTTGAGGGAGTTGATGCCGGTGCGCTTGCGCTCGCGCTCTTCCATGGCGGCGATGATCTGTTTGCTGTGCTGGCTGAGGTTGCGGAGTTCGTCGAGTTCAGCGTGATAGCCGGAGCGAATCATACCGGGATCGGAGGCGAGCGCGGGAGGTTCGTCGGCGATGGAACGCTCCAGTTGTTCGCGAACATCGATGAGTTCATCGATCTCATCGTGCAGTCGGCGAAGGAGTTCGCTGCCGCCGATGGGCGGAGGGGTTAGGAAGTTGCGCAGCACAGGAAGCTGAGCGAGGGATTTGCGGAGAGCCACCAGTTCGCGTGGTCCGGCCTGGCCGAGGGTGATGCGGCTGGTGAGGCGCTCGAGGTCCTGAATGCCGCGAAGCTCTTTGCGGATTTCGCCGCGGACCACGGTTTGCTGGACGAAGTGGGCGACGGCGTTAAGACGAGCTTCGATGGATTTGCGATCGATGAGGGGGCGGAGAATCCAGGAGCGGAGCAGGCGGGCGCCCATGCCGGTGACGGTGACGTCGAGAGCGGACACCAGAGTGGTGGTGGCGTTTTTGGCGGAGTCGTCGAAAAAGATGGGAGAGAGGAGTTCGAGATTGCGGACCGAGACGGGGTCGAGGACAAGAGCGTCGTGCTGTTGGTAGTAGCGGACGCGGTCGAGGTGTTGAAGAGCCGCGACAGCGGATTCGCCATTCGCCGCTAAGCCGTTTGATGATTCTGGTTGTTTGGCGGCGTTTTCGCGGAGGTAGTGGACGATGGCGCCGGAGGCGGCGAGTGCCTGGAGGTGGCCATCGAGGCCGAAGCCCGTGAGTTCGGCGACGCCGAATTGCTCTCGGAGGATGCGGTTGGCGTAGTCGTGCTGGAAGGCCCAGTCGTCGATGCGACTTTCGACACCGCCGGTGCCGTCGAGGAGAGAGTTTTTGGCCGTTTCGAAAAGCTGGGATGGGCGGGGGAGTAATGTTTCGCGGGGGTGGAGGAGTTGGAGCTCATCGCGGAGGGATTCTTCGGCGCCGGCGCCGGCAAATTCGGTGCACTGGAATTCTCCGGTGGAGAGATCGACGAAGGCGAGGCCGATGATGCCGGCGGCTTGGCTCTGGTAGACGGACGCGAGGAAATTATTTTCTTTGGCGTCCAGGACGGCTACGTCGGTGGCGGTGCCGGGAGTGATGACGCGGACGACTTCGCGACGAACGATTTTTTTACCGGGGCCGGGTTGCTCCATTTGATCGCAAATGGCGATTTTAAATCCGGCGCGGATGAGGCGGGCGATGTAGCCGTCGGCGGCGTGGTAAGGAACGCCACACATGGGGATAGGCTGGCCCTTTTCGCGATTGCGCGAGGTGAGGGTGATTTGCAGTTCGCGAGAGGCGAGCAGGGCGTCTTCGTAGAATAGTTCGTAGAAATCGCCGAGACGGAAGAGCAGCAGCGCGTGCGGATAGCGCGATTTGATCGCGTGGTACTGCTGCATGAGGGGTGTGGTGGGATCGCTCATTTGAAGAAGTTGGGGGCAGCGGAGGAAAAAGAGATTTCTCGCTTCGCTCGTAATGTGAGGGCGGTCGGCGTTGTTGCACGGCGAAATATCATGAGTGGACGCCTAGTTGGGACAGGAGGAAGGCATAGTCCAGGGCGATTTCGCGGAGGTAGTCGTAGCGGCCGGAGGCGCCGCCGTG
>Ga0075425_100001398_pt1 | contig 23695 bp, 22 predicted proteins | sample SoiMethybrSBSTD4_FD_75300 | JGI IMG/M metagenome (GOLD analysis project Ga0075425, IMG submission 75300) | Bulk soil microbial communities from a Populus tree surrounding site in Tennessee, USA - Soil MetaG P. TD hybrid SBSTD4 | ecosystem: Environmental > Terrestrial > Soil > Tree plantation... | reverse complement strand
CGTTCTGGACCTCTTGCAGCACGAGCGCGGTGTGGGCGGGCGCGACCAGTTCGTCGAGGTCCAACGGCATGGTGACCGGTGAGGCTACCGGGGGACGAGATGCTGTCGTCGCCGCATCAGGAGTGAACCGCCCGGGTAGCCTGAGTCGGTGGGCGTTTCCAGCATCCTCCGGCGCTACCTGCCGTTGAGCGGCTCCGCCATCGCGCTGTGGGCGTGGCGGAACCGCGACGACGTCATCGACTGGGCCGCGTTCGGCGTCCGCTCGGCGCAGGGCCTCGTCACTGGTAACACCGACGACGTGGCGACCGAGGCGCGCCTGCGCATGGCGCTCCACGGCGACCGCCGCACCCGGCGCGCGCCAGGTCTCGAGGTCCACGTGCGCGACGGTGTCGCCGTGCTCAGAGGGATCGTCGATCCCGAGGTGCGCGACGTCGCCGTCAAGCTGGCCGAGCGCACCGAGGGCGTGAAGAAGGTCGACGACCGGTTGGACGAGATCCGCCCGCGTCTCGACCCGCCGCGCGACTGAGCGTTCGTTCAGCCGAACAAGTCAGCCGGCTGCTGGTCGATCGGGACGTCGCCGGCTTCGGTCACCCCGAACTCACCACCGTTGAACGCGATCGCCGTCCGACGGGTCGTGGTCGGGCAGCATTCCGGTGACTGCTCGTCCGCCGAGTAGTCGACGATCGTCGTCCCCTCCAGCGCGACGGATCCCTTGTGCAGCCGCGGGCGGTGCGCGGCCACCTCGAGCTGCCGGCCCTGCTCGTACGTGACCACGTCGTACGCCTCGAACTGACCCGTTCCGCCCGACCGGTAGCCGACGAGCACCTCAGGCCGGCCGTCACCCGTCACGTCGGCGGCTTTCACCGAGACGTTGGCGAACATCGGGTTCGGCTTCTCCGGGAGCGCCAGCGCGACATCCCAGCCGCCGTCGGGCATCGACTTGGAGCGCACGCGGATCCGCAGGTGCCACACCTGCTCCCCGGTCCCGGTCCCGGGGAGCGCGTCGAGGGTCCACAACGCGTTCCCGCCCGCCATCATGACGATCTCGCACTGACCGCCGGGAGTCTCGACGAACGTCCGGCACCCCTGCTCGGGATCGATCTGGCGTGTGTCCGGGCTCGACGGCGCTTCGAGCTGCGTGCCTTTCGAGGTCACGCGGTCGCCGGCCTGCAACCCGGTCGACGCCGCGGTCGTGGTCGTCGACGCCGATGACGACATCCCGTTGTGGCCGCTCCCGCCGCACGCGGCGACCACGAGTGCGACGACTGCCCCGAAAACGACCAGCCGGGCTCGCATGCGCCCGAAGCTAGCCGTGAGGCTCGCCTAGCCTCGTCACCCCGATGGACGCTCCCGCCCGAACCTCGGCGCACGTGGCGCGCGCGCCGGAGCGCCTGCCGCTCCTCCCCTGGCGCGAGGTCGTGCTCCCCTGGCTCGTGTCACGCGTCTACTCGGTGGCGCTCATCGTCAGCATGGCATCGATCGGCCACAGCGGCATACGCGCGACGGGTTTCGCGAAATGGGACGGCCAGTGGTACCTCGCGATCGCGCGGTTCGGCTACGGGCCCGAGCCCGTCGAAGGAGTGCAGACCCGGTGGCCGTTCTTCCCCGGGTTCCCCGGCCTGATCCACGGGATTCGCGAGGTCGCGCTTCCCGACCGCGGGACGGTCGTCGTGCTGAACCAGTTGATCTTCCTGGTCGCGCTGGCCGGCGTGTGGCGCATCGCCCGTCGCTACACGAACGCCCGCCCCGCTCGCCTCGCCGTGTGGTCGCTGGCCTTGTTCCCGGGCGCATTCGTGTTCTCGATGGTGTACCCGTCGGCGATCTGGCTCGCGGTCTCGGTCTGGGCGTTCATTCTCGTGGACGAACGGCACGACCTTGCGGCCGCGGTGCTCGTCACCGGAGCGGCGCTGGTCAGGCCGAACGGCATCGTCCTCGCGATCGCGCTCGTGTTCGTGCTGCGCTCGTGGCGCCGAGTGCTGCTGGTGTGCGCACCGTCGGTTCTCGCGGTCGCGCTCTGGTGCGTCGCGTGTTACCACTGGACGGGCGACCCGCTCGTGTTCCTGTCGTCGAAGGAGGGATGGCCCGAGGTCACGGTGAAGGCGATCGCGATCGCGCCGTGGCGGTACGACTACGTGTACCCGCATCTCTTCCTCGCCCTGGCCGCACTGGGCGCGCTGTTCCTCGTCCGCCGCCGGCTGCCCGCGGCCTGGACGCTGTTCACCGTCCTCTATCTCTTGCCGTCGCTCGGTCTCGGCATGGTCGGACTCGGTCGGTATGCAAACGAGTGCTTCCCGCCGTTCGTCGCCGCCGGCATGCTGCTCGATCGCGCCCGCCGGTGGGTACTGGTCGCGGCGTTCAGTGCCGCCGTCGCCGGGCAGGCTGTGTGCGCATGGTGGGTGATCCACTCGCACTACCTCCCGTGACGACGACGAGGGCCTCCGCGCGCCTCTCTTCTGCTTACTCCTGGAGGCTCATGGGTCGGCAGAGCATCTGCTGACCACCGCTCGCCAGCAGCTGCCCGCCGGCCGACCACACCGACACCGCGCTCGAGACCAGTCCGTCCCGCGCCACGGGCGAGCTGCACTCGGCCAGCAGCCACGGCGTCCCGGGCGCGCGAGCGTGGAACCGCGCCGTGACGTCGAGGCTCGGCGCGTAATACGGCAGGTCGCTCGTGTAGGCGCGCACGGCAGCGGGCCATCCCAGCGTGTCGACGAGCAGCAACGAGCGGCCCGCGTCGACGAACGGGTCGTCGAAGGTGTCGCGCGGCACATAGCGATACCAGGATCGAAAGCTCGGGTCGCGGGGCGCGCGCGTCTCCCAATCCGCCCGGGGCAGCCAGGCAAGCGGCCGCTCCTCGAAGTTGTGCCAGAACGCGTGATAGGGCCCCCGCTCCTGTCCGGTCATGAGCTCGTCCACGTTTGGCAGGCCGTCCGGCGGTTCGACGGCCGGCATCGGCGCCGCGTCGTGCTCGAGTCCGTCGACGTCGCCCACGACCCAGACCTGCGCCTCGAGGATCGACTTCCCGGCTTGGGTCATCGAAACAGCAACGGAGGCAGCACGCCGCGATCCTCGGATCGTCCGGACCTCGAGATCGACGGCCTCGAAGTCGGCGACGCCCAGGTAGTGGCACGAGAACGTGGCCGGCCGCAGTAGGGACGTGTGCGCGCCGGCGGCGCGGAGCGCGATGACGGCGAGGTAGCCGCCGTTCGGCCCCCAGATCTCCCAGTCGCGCGAGAGCCGGGCCCGATACCGGCCGTCGGAGCCTTCGATCGCCGTGTCCATCGCCAGGTCACCCACGGGCTCATCCTCACCCGGGGCGGGGACCCGGCGCAGACATTTACAGGTCGAGCGTCTGGTCGCGCGCGACGGCGGCGCGCCTGGTCGCCTTGGCCTTCGTGCGCACGAGCACCTCGCGGGGCGCCCGACCGATCAAGTCCGTGAAGCGCGTCACTTCGCCCGCCAGCTCGTCGAGCGGAACGACGCTGGACACCAGCCCGAGGGTCTTCGCCTCCTGCGCCTCGACCACGCGACCCGTGAAGCACAGCTCGCGCGCCAGCCCACCACCAACGATGTCGTGGAGCGGGCCGTAGACGACGTCGCCAAACTCGATCTCGGGGTGCGAAAACCGAGCCGTGTCGGCGGCCACGCGCACGTCGGACATCACGGCGAGGTCGAAGCCACCCGCGATCGCGGGACCGTTCACCGCGGCAACCAGCGGCAACGGGAACCGGAGCACGGTGGCGTGAAACCGGTCGCTCGATGCCCACAGCTGATCGGACAGCTCGGGCTGCTGGAACTCGCGCAGGTCGAAGCCGGAGCTGAAGACGTCGCCGGCGCCCGTGACGACGACGGTCTTGACCGCCTCGTCGCCGGCGAGGTCGTCGAGCGCGTCCGACAGCTCGTCACGAAGCGCGATGGAGAGCGCGTTCTTCTTCTCCATCCGGTTGAGCGTCAGCGTCACGACGCCGTCCTCCGGCGCCGTTCGCAGCACCAGCCGGTCGCTCACGAGAAAAGGCGGCGGTAGCCTGACGAGCCGTCAGATCGGGCGAAGGTGGGTGTTCGTGAGCGAGACGAGCGTTCGCGGCGACCTCGAATGGGGAACAACGCCTCGGCTCCTCCACAGCTCCGCGGAGCGCTTCTCGGCACGAGAGGCGATCGTAGACGTGAGCGACGGGAGGACCCTGTCGTTCGCGGGCCTGGCCACGGTCACGCACGACGCGGCGCGCGCGTTCCTCGCGATGGGCATCGAACGTGGTGACCGGGTCGCGATCTGGGCTCCGAACGTGTGGGAGTGGGTCGTGGCCGCCCTCGGCCTGCATTCCGCGGGGGCGGTGCTCGTCCCGCTCAACACCCGCTTCAAGGGTCGCGAGGCGGCGTACATCCTCGGGAAATCGCGGGCCAAGGCGCTGGTGACGATCACCGGCTTCCTCGACACCGACTACGTCGCGCTGCTCCGGCAGGCGGTCGACGTGGACACGGAGCTTCCCGATCTCGAGGCGACCGTCGTCCTGCGCGGCGAAGCGCCGGAGGGGACGAGGTCGTGGGCCGAGTTCCTGGCCACCGGCGCGGCCGTCGACTCCGCGCTCGCCGAGGCACGCGCTCAGGCGGTGGAGCCCGGTGACTTGTCCGACATCCTCTTCACGTCGGGCACGACCGGGAACCCCAAGGGTGCGATGCTCACGCACGCCCAGACCCTGCGCGCCTACCGCGACTGGAGTGAAGTCGTCGGGCTGCGCGAGCACGATCGGTACCTGATCGTCAATCCGTTCTTTCACGCGTTCGGGTACAAGGCGGGATGGCTGGCGTCGCTGATGATGGGCGCGACCGTGCTCCCGCAGGCCGTGCTCGATCCCGAGCAGGTCTTCGAACGCATCCCCCGTGACGCGATCACGGTGCTCCCCGGTCCGCCGACCCTGTACCAGACGATCCTCAACCATCCCGCCCGCGGGGAGCACGACCTCTCGAGCCTGCGCCTGTCGGTGACGGGCGCGGCGCCGACCCCGGTCGAGCTCATCGTGCGCATGCGCGAGGAGCTCACGTTCGAGACGATCATCACCGGCTACGGGCTCACGGAGACGTGTGGCATCGCGACCATGTGCCGGTACGACGACGATCCGGAGACGATCGCGAACACGTCCGGCCGCGCCATCCCCGGCGTCGAGGTGCGGGTCGTCGACGACGGTGGCCGCGAGGTCACGCGCGGCGAGCCCGGTGAGGTCGTGATCCGCGGCTACAACGTCATGCGCGCCTATCTGGACGAGCCCGAAGAGACGGCGGCGACAATCGACGCGGACGGGTGGCTCCATACCGGCGACGTGGGCGTGATGGACGATCGCGGGTACCTCCGGATCACGGATCGCACCAAGGACATGTTCATCGTCGGCGGGTTCAACGCCTACCCGGCGGAGATCGAGAACCTGTTCCTCCGGCACGAGAAGGTCGCGCAGGTCGCCGTGGTCGGCGTGCCGGACGAGCGCATGGGCGAGGTCGGGATGGCGTTCGTCGTGCTTCGCCCCGGCGCGGAAGCGACGCCGAACGAGCTTCTCGAGTGGAGCCGCGCCGAGATGGCCAACTACAAGGCCCCGCGCTACGTCGAGCTCGTCGACGAGCTCCCGTTGAACGCGATGGGCAAGGTCCTCAAGTACGAGCTGCGCGACCGCGGCACCAAGCTCCTGACCATCTAGCCCGCCCAGCTAAATCGTCGAGATCTTGATGTTCCCGCTGGTGTCGCTCACGAGCACCTGCACCGTGTCGGTCGTGCCCTGGGAGTCGGTGACGGTGCAGGGGATCATCGTCTGAGGTTTCGCCACGATCACGCTCTTGCCGGGGGCGCACGCCGCCGTCACCTGAACACCGACCTGCTGGTCGTACTGCGTCTGCACGAAGTCCTGCACCTTGGCCACGTCCAGCACCGCGACCTGGCGCACGACCCGGAAGCCGGGATCCTGGTTGGTCTGGGTGACGGTCATCGGCACGGGTTCGTTGCCGACCGCGGCCGTGCACGTGAACTGCTTCCCGGTCTTCTTCTTGATCTGGTTGGGGCATTTCGCCGCACCGACGGGCGCGCCGGCGAAGTCTCTTCGGAGCTGGGAGCGGATCGTGCGCTCGATCTCCTTGCTGTCGAGCGTGCTCGAGCCGCCGCTGCACCCGGCGAGGATCGCCAGCGCGCACGCGAGCACGCACGCGACGCCTCGGGACCGGGGCACAGCGGGAGAGTACCGGTATCAGTCCAGAGCAGCCCGATACAGCGGGACGGCGTCGGGGATGCCCTTCATGACGACCGGCCCGAGCTCGTCGAGCCGGAGGCCCTGCACCCGCCCGTCCACCAGCTCGCGGACGGGTTCCGACAAGAGCACCTCGCCCGGTCCGGCGACGTCGACGATACGTGCCGCCAGGTTCACGTCGTGGCCGACGAGATCGGCGCCGCGACGCGCCGGGCATCCCCAGTGCATGCCGACGCGCACCCACAGCGGGACGTCGGTTGCGGCTTCCTCTTCGAACCGCTCGGCGAGCGCCAGGCACGAGCCGAGCGCGATGACCGCCTCCGGGAACCACAGCATCAGCCCGTCGCCCAAGTCCTTCACGACGCGCGCGTCGTCCGGCAGTGAGCCGCGCACCACTTTCTCCTGGCGGTTGAGCAACGCAAGCGCTTCGCCGTCACCGTGCTCGGCCGTGAACTCCGTGAACCCGACGATGTCGGTGAAGACCACCGCGCCCTCGGGCGTGTCGCTCACCGCTCGACGACCTCGATGTTCCCGCTGAGCGTCTTCACCCTGATCTCGCCCTCGCCTCCGTCGGGACAGTCGCAACGCACGTCGCCACTCAGCGCCTTCAGACGCGTCGACGGCTGGGTCCCGTGAGGCACGCTCACGGTGACCGACCCGGAAAGTGCCTTGACGTCGAGGCGGCCGGGACCGGCCAGGCCGACAATGACATTTCCGCTCCCGGCTTTCACCTTGGCGCCGTCGACACGCTCGGCGGCCACAGCCCCCGATCCCGTGGCGAGGTCGGCTTCGCCAGATCGGGCGACCTTGATGCCACCGCTACCGGTCTTGAGCCGGCACTCCCCCGCGCACTCGGCGATCTCGAACGACCCCGATCCCGTGCGCGCGTCGAGTCGTTCGACGTGCTCGACGACGACGCTCCCGCTGCCCACCGTCACCCGAGCGTCTCCGAGCCGTCCTCGCAGGTCGACGCCGCCCGAGTTGGCGCCGATGATGACGTCGCTCCCCTCCGGGCAACGCACGGACACGGAGCCCGACCGGGACTTCACCTCGATCGAGCCGTCGTCATTCACCTTGGCATCGCGCGCGCCGGTGACGACGACGTCGCCGCGATCCTCGCCCGTCACCTTCACGCTGCCCGAACGCGCGGTCACCCGGATCACTGCACCCGGACGAGCTTGGAGCGTCAGGTCGGACGCCATGCACGCATCATGCCGCCCTTCGGATGCGACGGCGAGGTGACGCCTGTCACCGCCGTAGTGCGTCAGCGCTCGAGGGCGCGGACGGCGGCGCCGCCGAGATCCATGAAGCGCGTGTCACCCGCGATCGCTTCCCCGAGCGCGTTCAGCGTGTAGGAGACGGCGAGCTCGCGGTCGGGATCGCCCCAGGCGCCCGACCCGCCGTAACCGTTGTGACCGAACCCGCGTGGGAGCACGGCGGCGGACGTCAGCACGCCGTGGTACCCGAGGCGCCACTGCATGGGGAAACCGAGGATGAGGTCGGGCCGGTCGTTCTGGGGCTCGATTGCACGCTCGACGGTCTTGTCCGACACCAGGTGCACGCCGTCGAGCTCGCCACCCCCGGCGAGACACGCGTACATGCGCGCCAGGGAGCGGGCCGTGAAGCATCCGTTGCCCGACGGCATCGGCTGCTCGACCCACTCGTCACCCCCGTGCGCCGTCAGGATCGCGGGCGGCAGTGCCGCCGCGATCAGCTCGGGCCGGATGGTGAGCCCGAGCTGCTCGGCAATGCGCACCATCGCGGCCGGGTCGCGCGTGAGCTGGCCGGCGTCGGGTGACGTGATCGTCTCGACGAGACGGCCGTGCTCGGAACGCGGCAGCCCCACGTAGCAGCCGTCGAGCTCGAGCGGCTCGGCGATCTGCGTGCGCACGAAGTCGGTGATCCCGAGGCCGGACACGCGCCGGACGATCTCGCCCACGATGAATCCGAACGTCACCGCGTGGTAGCCGTTCTCCGTACCGGGCTCGAACGCCGGCGCCATTCCCTCGAGCCCGTTGACCATCGCGTCCCAATCGAGGATCTGTTCGGGACGCTCGAGGAACGACGCCACGTCGTACATGCCGGCTTCGTGGCAGAGCACCTGACGGACCGTGATCGCGTCCTTTCCGTGCTGGGCGAACCCGGGCCAGTGGTCGGCGACACGGTCGTCGTAATCGAGGAGCCCTCGGTCCGCGCAGATGTGCAGCGCGGTGGACGTCACTCCCTTGGTCGTCGAGTAGGACACGGCGAGGCTGTCCGACTGCCAGGGCGTCCCGGCGTGGTCGGCGACGCCGCTCCAGGCGTCGACCACCGGACGGCCCCGGTGATAGACGCACACGGCCCCGCCACTCCCCGACTCCGCCACCTGGGCGTCGAGGATCCTGACGACCTCGTCGAAGGCCGGCTCCCACGTCCCCTGCGCCACGGTGCCGACCCCCTGTGCGCCTGTGCCCTTTGACACCTATTGCACACCTAGTGAAAGAACAATATCGTGCGTGGTCGTGGCGGCGACAAGTCTCACCGACGGGCGGTCGGCGCGCGCCGCGCGCACCCGCGATGCCGTGGTCGAGGCGCTCTTGTCGCTGCTCGACGATGGGAACTTCCGACCCACGGCGCGGCAGGTCGCCGAGCGAGCCGGTGTCTCGTTGCGGTCGGTGTACGTCCACTTCGACGACCTCGAGGACCTGTTCACCGCAGCGGCGCACAACCACTTCGAGCGCATGCGCGACGTCGTGGAGTCGATCCCGGGGGACGGCCCGCTCGAGAGCCGCCTCGACGCCTTCGTGCGGCAACGGGAGCGGGTGCATGAGGCGTCGGCGCAGGTGCGTCGGGCGGCGGTCCTCCAGGAGCCGTTCTCTCCCGCTCTGGCCGAGGTGCTGGCACTGGCGCGCAAGCTGTCGCGCGCCGAGATCGAGCTCGTCTTCGCGTCCGAGCTCGGGCGTCGCGACGACGCCGGCCGGGAGCAGCTGGCCGTCGAGCTCGAGGTGATCGCGAACGCGTCGACGTGGGAAGCCCTCCGCACCCAGCACGACCTGTCGGCAGAGGCGGCGCGCGAGACCGTCGCCCGTTTGCTCCGGGCCTCGCTACGCGACGCGTGATGGAAGCGCTGCGCACGCCCGACGAGCACTTCGCCTCGCTGCCCGACTACCCGTTCGCGCCGCACTACCTCGACGTCGACGACGGCGAGGGTGGCGCGCTGCGCGTCCACTACGTCGACGACGGGGCGCCGGACGCCGCCCCGGTGCTGCTCCTGCACGGCGAGCCGTCCTGGAGCTTCCTCTACCGGAAGATGATCCCGATCATCGCCGGCGCCGGGCTCCGGGTGGTGGCCCCCGACCTCGTCGGGTTCGGACGCTCGGACAAACCGTCGAAGCGCACCGACTACACGTACCAGCGCCACGTCGACTGGATGCGCGCGGTCGTGGAGCAGCTCGGGTTGTCTCGGATCACGCTGTTCGGCCAGGACTGGGGCGGTCTCATCGGGCTCCGGCTGGCCGCCGAGCAGGAGCACAAGTTCGCGCGCATCGTCGCCGCCAACACGTTCCTCCCGACCGGCGACCGCCACCCCGGCGACGCCTTCCTCGCCTGGCAGAAGTTCTCGCAGGAGACGGAGACGTTCCCCGTCGGCAGGATCGTGAACGGCGGGTGCACCACCGACCTTGCCCCCCAGGTCGTCGCCGCCTACGACGCGCCGTTCCCGGACGAGACCTACAAAGAAGGCGCCCGGCAGTTCCCGATGCTCGTGCCGACGCGCCCCGACGACCCCGCGTCGGAGGCCAACCGGCGGGCGTGGGAGGTCCTGCACCGCTGGGACAAGCCGTTCCTGACCGCGTTCAGCGACTCGGACCCGATCACGGCCGGTGGCGAGCACGTCCTCCAGGCCGACATCCCGGGGACGAACGGCCGACCGCACACGACCATCGAGGGCGCCGGCCACTTCCTGCAAGAAGACCGCGGCGAGCAACTCGCTCGCGTGGTCGTCGACTTCATCGGAGCGACACCGGGCAGCGGGTGAGACCGGTCGGGCGCCGTACGCGTCCGACCGCCAAAACGTAACGTTTGCACGCCGGCGCGCAGAGGGGGGACGTGGTGCGGCATGCGTGACACGACGGACGCGTCGTTGCCTGTTCGCAAACGCCTCGCGGACTTCGAGGGGCTCGGACGGCTGCTGGCCTACGTCGTCCCGGTGGCGGCCCTCATCTTCGCGGTGCGCGTCTGGCCGTTCCCGGCCCCCAACGGCGTGATTCTCGACGGCGCGCTGGGCGGGGGCCGGATCGCGCTCATCGCCCTCGGGATCGCGTTGATCTACCGGGCGAACCGGGTCATCAACTTCGCCCAGGGCGACCTCGGGCAGGTGCCGGCGACGCTCGGCGCGCTGCTGGTCATCACGCTCAGCGTCAACTACTTCGTCGCCTTCACGACCGGCCTCGTCGCCGCCGTCGTGCTCGGGATCCTCGTCGAGACCCTGATCATCCGCCGCTTCTTCCGCGCCCCGCGACTGATCCTCACCGTCGCCACGATCGGGCTCTCCCAGGTCCTGATCGGCGCCGGCCTGTACCTCGCTCAGGCGTTCGGACAGGACTTCCAGACCAACCGCCTCGACCCGCCGTTCACGGTCAAGTTCCAGGTCGGGAGCACGATCTTCAACGGCAACGACGTGATCGCGATGATCACGATCCCCATCGCGTTCATCGCCCTGGCGGCCTGGCTCCGGCTCAGCAACATCGGCGTGGCGGTGCGCGGCAGCGCCGAACGAGCCGACCGGGCGTCGACGCTGGGCATTCCCGTCCGCCGGCTGCACACGATCGTCTGGACGGTCGCGACGGTGCTCGCGTTCCTGGGGATGTGGCTGCGCGCCGGGGCGGTCGGGCTTCCCATCGGGACGGTCCTCGGCCCGACCTTCCTGCTCCTGGCGCTCGGCGCGGTGGTGATCGGCCGCATGGAGAGATTCGGCGTCATCGCCGCCGCCGCCATCGCCCTCGGCATCCTCGACAAGGCGATCACGTTCCAGCCCAACAACAACCCGGCGTTCAACGACGCCGTGTTGTTCCTCGTCATCCTGGGAGCGCTGCTCGTCACGCGCCGTCCGAGCCGCGGCCGCGTCGGCGCCGATCAGGTTTCGACATGGCAGGCGGCGCGCGAGGTCCGACCGATCCCCCGCGAGTTACGAGGGCTCCCCGAGGTCCGATTCGCGCGGTGGGCACTGCTCGGCGCGGTGGCGGCGTTCCTCGTCACGCTCCCGCTGTGGCTCGACGAGAGCCGCATCAACCTCGCCGCCATCATCGTGATCTTCGGGATCATCGGCGTCTCGCTCGTGGTACTCACGGGATGGGCCGGGCAGGTCAGCCTGGGCCAGATGGGCTTCGCGGGAGTCGGCGCGGCCGTCGGTGGCTGGGTCACGTATTACACGGAGTCGGACCTGTCGATCGCGCTCCTCGCCGGCGGTGCAGCCGGCGCGCTCGCAGCAATCGTGGTCGGCTACCCCGCGCTGCGACGCCGGGGCCTCACGCTGGCCGTGAGCACGCTTGCGTTCGCGCTTTTCGTGTCGTCGTTCCTGCTCAACCAGGAGCTGTTCGGCGAGAACGGCGAGCCACCGGGTTTCCTCCCCGGGCAGTGGCTGCCGGGCTTCAGGATCGATCGCACACCCGTCTTCGGGCGTTTCGACATCGAGAGCGAGACCCGCTTCTACTTCCTCTGTCTCATCGTCCTCGGGCTCGTGCTGGTCGTGGTACGCGGAGTGCGCCGCAGCCGCACGGGCCGGGTGCTGATCGCGATCCGCGAGAACGACTCGGCGGCGCGCTCGTTCGGCATCAACTCGACGCGAACCAATCTCGCCTGCTTCGCGCTCTCCGGCTTCATCGCCGCGGTCGCGGGCGTGCTGCTCGTGCACCAGCAGACCGGGCTGCAGGTCGGCGCGGGCAACCTCTATCTCCCGGAGGAGAGCCTGCGCGTGTTCTCGATGGTCGTCATCGGCGGGCTGGGCTCGTTGCCGGGCGTGTTGCTCGGCGCCGCCTACATCTGGGGCACCGAGTACTTCTTACCGGGTCAGTGGTCGTTCCTGGCGACCGGGGCGGGGCTCCTCTTGGTCCTGATGGTGCTGCCGGGCGGCCTCGGCGCCGTGCTCTACGACACGCGCGACTGGTTGCTCCGCCAGATCGCCAAGCGACGCGGGCTCGTCGTCCCGAGCCTCGTCGCCGACGTACGCGTGGAGGAGCCGGTGCCCGAGCCCCTCCTCGAGGAGGCCGAGGAAGCAGCCGAACGCGCCCCGGCGGAGGTGCCATGACCGCGCCGGACACGGCCGCGCGGCCGGTGCCGGGCAACTGGTTCGCGAGGTGGTGCGACAGCATCACGGGCGGGGCTGCGCTCTATCCGCTCGTCGTGCTCTTCGGGCTCAACGCCGTCGACGAGCTCGGGCGCTTCGCGTTCGGCGTGCTGTTGCCCAACATCCGCGACGACTTCGGCCTCAGCACCCAGGGTGTCCTCACCGTCGTCGCGTTCGGGTTCGTCGGCGCGCTCGTCCTGGCGTTGCCGATCGGGTTCTGGGGCGACCGCTTCAACCGGATCCTTCTCATCGTCATCGCCGGCATCCTGCTGGGCACGTTCACGATCCTCACCGCGCTGGCGGTCAGTGTCGTGATGCTCGCGATCGCACGGGCCGGGTCCGAGCTCGGGCGCGGCTTCAACGATCCCGTCCAGAACTCGCTCATCCCCGACTACTACGACGTTCCGGTCCGGCCGAAGGTCTATGCGGTGCACCGGTCGGCGAACGCCCTCGGCCAGGCCCTCGGGCCGCTGCTCGGCGGCGTGATCGCCTACTTCTACGGCTGGCGCGCGCCATTCGTCTTCTTTGCCATCCCCACCGCCATCTTTGTGATCCTCGCCCTCCGCCTCCGCGACCCCGTGCGCGGCCACTTCGAACGCCAGAGGATGGGCGCATCCGAAGCAGCAATCGCCACCGAGGAGGCCCCGCCGTCATGGGCCGAGTCGTGGCGGATCGTCTGGCAGGTGCGAACCTTGCGCCGCATCTTCGCGGCGCTGCCGTTCGTCGCGCTCTCGATCGTCGGGCTGCTGACGGTCGGCTCGCTGTTCTACCAGGACATCTTCGGCCTCAACGAGGTGCAGCGGGGCGTCATCGCCGCCGTCGCCGAGCCGGCCCAGATCGCGGGCTTCTTCATCGGCATCCCGATCGCGACCCGGTTGATGACGCGCGACCCCGGTCTGGTGCTCAAGTTCCTGGCCGGCGTCACCGGCTTCATCGCCGTCGTGTGGGTCGCGTTCTCGCAGGCGCCCAACCTGCCTGTCGCCATCGCCTGCAACATCTTGATCTCGGGCTCGCTCGGCTTGCTCGTGCCGGGCATCTACAGCGTGCTCTCGCTGGCCGTGCCCCCGAAGGTGCGCGCGTTCGGCTTCGCGGTCGCCGCCATGTGGATCATCCCCGGCCTGCTCCTGCTCCCCGTCATCGGCGGGGTCGCCGACTCCTACGGCATTCGAGAGGCGCTGCTGGCGGCGGCGCCGGTGTTCGTCGTCGGCGGGCTCATCCTCGCCTCCGCCGGGTCGCAAGTCGCGGGCGATATCCGACGCGTGTGGACGGCGTCGGCCGCGCAGTCAGAAGTCGTCTACGAACGCCGCCAGGGCAAGGTGAAGCTCCTCCTCGTGCGCGGCGTCGACGTGCACTACGACAGCGTGCAGGTCCTGTTCGGCGTCGACTTCGAGGTCGACGAGGGCGAGATCGTCGCGCTCCTCGGGACCAACGGCGCCGGGAAGTCGACGCTGCTCCGGGCGATCTCGGGACTCGTCGAGGCGAGCGGCGGGGCGATCATCTTCGACGGCCGCGACATGACCCACACCCCGCCCGACGAGATCGCGGCCCGCGGGGTGACCCAGGTGCCGGGCGGCCAGGGCGTGTTCCCGTCGCTCACCGTGGCCGAGAACCTTCGTCTCGCGGGCTGGCTCCAACGCCGTCAGCACGACGAGGTGAGCGAGGCGACGGAGCGTGTGATGGGGTACTTCCCCGTCTTGCGTGAGCGGCTCCACGAGCCCGCAGGCAACCTGTCCGGCGGCCAGCAGCAGATGCTCACGCTGGGCATGGCGTTCATCGGTCGTCCTCGACTGCTCATGATCGACGAGCTGTCGCTCGGCCTCGCGCCGACCGTCATCGCGCAGCTGCTCGACATCGTGAAGGCGCTCCGCGAGCGGGGCACGACGATCATCCTCGTCGAGCAGTCGGTGAACCTGGCCCTCACGCTCGCCGACGAGGCGTACTTCATGGAGAAGGGCGAGATCCGGTTCCACGGCCCCACCGCCGAGCTGCTCGAGCGGCCCGACGTGCTGCGATCGGTGTTCCTCGAGGGTGCGGCGAGCGCGACGTCCGCGCGGCCCGCGCCGAACGGCGAGGGCACGACTGTCGAGCCCGTCTCGGGCGACGGTCAGCGGAAGACCACCCTCGAGGTCAACGACGTCTCGAAGCGCTTCGGCGGCGTCACCGCGCTGAACGACGTGTCGTTCCGCGTGAACCGGGCGGAGATCCTCGGGTTCATCGGTCCCAACGGGGCCGGCAAGACGACCTTGTTCGACGTCATCTGCGGCTTCCTGCCCGCTGACGGCGGCACCATCCGGCTCGAGACGAACCGCGGCAGCTACGAGCTGACGCGCAAGTCCGCCCAGGCCCGCGCCAAGCTCGGACTGGGTCGCTCGTTCCAGGACGGGAGGCTGTTCCCCGCCCTCACGGTGCAGGAGACCATCGCGGTCGCGCTCGAGACCCACGTCAAGGTGCGCAACCCGATGGCGGCCGCGCTCCACCTGCCGAACGTCTGGCTGTCCGAGCGGCGCGTCCGCAAACGGGTCGACGAGCTCATCGACGTCGTGGGGCTGAGCGCGTTCCGCGACAAGTTCGTCCACGAGCTGTCAACGGGCAGCCGAAGGATCGTCGACCTCGCGTGCGTGCTCGCGCACGAGCCCACCGTGCTGCTGCTCGACGAGCCGTCGAGCGGTATCGCGCAGCGCGAGGCTGAGGCACTCGCCCCGCTGCTGACGCGCGTCCGCGACACGCTCGGCGCGACGCTGCTCGTCATCGAGCACGACCTCCCGTTGTTGACGTCGATCGCGGACCGGATGATCGCTCTCGACCTCGGCGAGATCATCGCCGAGGGCGAGCCGGCGGACGTCGTACGCCACCCCGCGGTGATCGCCTCGTACCTGGGAACGACCGAATCAACCGTCGCGCGTTCGGGTGCACAGACCGCGTTGCTCGCGGACCCGCGACCTGACTGACCATTGCCCGAAAGGAAGGCACAGATGGCCATGCAATCCGTCCGCCGATCGAGGGCAGTTCGACGCTCGACGTCATTACTCGCCGTCGTCGTCTCGGTGATGGTTGTCGCGGGATTGCTCGCTGCGGCCGCGGCCGCTTCTCCCGCGAGCGACGAAGCGGACGCGCAGAAGAACAAGGCGCTCGTCCTGTCCGGACCGATGACGACGCTGAAGGCGAAGCTCCAGGGCAAGACCAACGTCGACTTCGGTCCGAACTGTGACACCACGACCGGGCGGGTGAAGATCCCTTCGGTCTACGCGCCACCGTGCGTCCAGCCGTTCACGGGGAAGAACGGCGGGGCGACCTCGCAAGGGGTGACGGGCGACGAGATCAAGATCGTCGTCTACACCGGCGACCCGCAGAAGGACCCGCTGCTCGCCGGCCAGATCCGCGCCGCTGGAGCGAGCCTCGACATCGAGCCGATCCGACAGACATGGCAGGGCTATGTCGACATCTACAACAAGATGTTCGAGAAGTATGGCCGGAAGATCTCGGTGGAGTTCTATCTCGCCTCGGGACCCGGCTCCGACACCGCCGCGGCCAAGGCCGACGCAATCGCCATCGCGGAGAAGAAGCCGTTCGCGGTCCTGGGTGGGCCCGCCCAGTCGACGACGGTCTTCGCCGACGAGCTCGCCCACCGGGGCGTCCTCTGCCTCGGAACGTGCGCGTTGGCAATGCCGCAGAAGCTCTCGGACCGGAACAAGCCGTACCTGTTCACCGAAGGCCCGTCGCCGGAGGAGGCCGCGACGCTGACGGCGGAGTTCATCGGGAAGCAAGCCGGCCCGGGGAAGGCGCAGTACGCCGGGAACGACGCCACGAAGAACAAGAACCGGGTGTACGGCATCGTCCACTACGACACGCCCGACGGGCAGTACAAGGGGCTGTTCGACACGCTGAAGACGCAGCTCAAGAAGAACAAGATCACACCGAAGGCGGATCAGTCCTTCTTCCTCGACCTGTCGCGGGCGCAGGAGAACGCCCGCACGATCGTCACGAAGATGAAGGACGCCGGCGTCACGACCGTGATCTACACCGGCGACCCGCTCACGCCTGGTGCCGTCACGAAGGAGGCAACGGCGCAGGATTATCACCCGGAATGGATCATCGGGCCGACCGTGCTGGCGGACACGTCGATCTTCGCCCGCACCTTCGACCAGGAGCAGTGGTCACACGCATTCGGCGTCGCGCTGGTGCCGGGCCGCACTCCACAGGATCTCAACGCGACCTACAACCTGTACCAGTGGTTCCACGGCACGCCGCCGCCGAACAACACCTACGGCGTGATCAACCCCAGTGTCCTGCTGCTCGCGACCGGGGTGCAGATGGCGGGGCCGAAGCTCACGCCGCAGACGTTCCGTGACGGCCTCTACCGAAGCCCGCCGTCGGGCGGTGACCCGATCAACCCGCAGCTCTCATACGGGAAGCACGGCGCGTGGCCGTTCGTCGACAACTACGGCTCAGACGACGCCGGCATGCTCTGGTGGGATCCCAGCGCGGTCGGCGAGGACGAGGTTCACCAGGTCGGCAACGGGCTCTACCGGTACGCCGACGGGGCGAAGCGCTACACGCTGGGCAAATTCCCGGCCAAGGGCCAAGGTGGGCTGTTCGACACCGCGTCGTCGGTGACGATCTTCGACCAGCTCCCGCCGGCGGACGCGCAGCCGAACTACCCGCCACCCGCCGCGGGCGGATAGGGGCGAACGGCTGGGTTCGCGTCGTCGGCGCCATCGGTGTCGTCGACGCGCACCCAGCCCTCGCCGGTGAGATAACGACGGATGACACGCGCCGGATTGCCGACCGCGACCGAGTAGTCGGGAAGGTCGCCGGTCACGACCGCGCCCGCGCCGACGACGACGTGCTCGCCGATGCTCGCGCCGCCGAGCACGAGCGCGCCGTGGCCCAGCCACGACCCCGAGCCGATGCGGACCGGCCTCGGCGCCGCGAACTGCAGGCCGACGGGCTCGACGGGGTCGGCGTACCCGTGATTGGCGTCGCTGACGTACACGTAGTGGCCGGTCCAGACGTCGTCACCGATCTCGACGCGCTGGTGGCCGACGACCCCGCTCCCCTTCCCGATCACGCAGCGGTCGCCGATGGTCACGACAGGCCCGTCGAGCACTTGCTCGGGCGATACGCCGGCCGAGAGCGTCGCGTTCGGCCCGATGATGCACCCATCACCGATCTCGATCGACGATTCGCCGAACAACGCAGATACCGGGAAGCAGATCGCGCTGCGTTGCCCGAAACGCGCGAACCGCTGCGCACGCCGGTGCCCGGGACGGATCGTGCCGACGTCGATCGCCCACGACCAGCCCGCCTGCACGACGTCCCCGAGCAGACGCCGGACGAGATCGACGCCGATGGTCATCGAGTTCAGGTTACGTGGGTTGAGATCTCGGCACCGCATCATCGCGGTCGGCCAAGTGCCCCTCACTCCATTCGCGACTAGGTCGTCGTCACCTTCAGGTTGCCCATCCAGACGGGTGTGACCATCACGTCGATGGTCAGGACGTGGAGCCGGCCGCTGGCGAGCTTCGTCGCGTCGATCCCCTCGCCTTCTCCGTCCACGTGCCCGGCGCTCCCGAGGGCGTCGACGCGCCCGCCGGGCAACGCCACTCGGTACAGCCCGTTGGCGTCGTCGTCGGTCGAGAGCCACACGGCGCCGCCGACGACGTCGCCCCCCTGGACGCGGTCGACGAACCGCGACATCCGCACCGGCGTGAGCGGCTTCCAGCCCTTGCGGACGTCGTAGCGGAGCAGCGCGTCACCGCCGAAGCGGTCCATCGAATAGGCGATCATCGTCTTCGGGTCGACTGTGATGAACGACGCCTCGTGCTGCGGGACGGTGACGGCGTCCACGAAGGCCAGCGTCTTGGCGTCATAGCGCGCGATCGCCTGCTCGCCGCGTTCGTAGTCCGGCTGCTCGTACGGCGCGTACACGTACCGGCCGGCGACGTCGATGTCTCCGATGTGGTCGAACCCGCGGGCGGCCCAATCGGCCGGGATGGCGTCGGTGACCCGATTCAGGTCGCGGAGGCGATCGTCCACCCGGGCGAGTACGCGCGTTCCCGAGACCACCCAGCCGCCCTTCGCGCGCGCGATCCCCTGGTTGTACACAGGATCGAGCTGCGCTTCGCTCGTCAGGCGGGCTTGCGGCGCGGCGCCGGCCGCGACACCGAAGAGCACGACCGCGATGAAGATCGCCGCCCAGGCCCCTGCCCGTCGAGAGGCTCGCATCGCGCCGCACTGTAGCGAGGCGCGCCGTCCTACGAGCCGGACAGCTTGCGGCCGCGGTGGGTGACGCAGAACGGCCGGAAGCCCATCGCCGCGTACATGCGCATCGGCGTGTCGTTCGGGAGCGCGCCGATCAGCACCGGTCCGGCGCCCCGCTCGCGGGCGTCGTGGACGCAGTGGACGATCAGGGTGCCGGCGATCCCCCGGTGACGGAAGTCGGGGTGCGTGAACAAGTCCTCGACCTTGCCGACGCCGTTCGGGCCCGGCCACGAGGACAGGAACGCGCAGTCGGTGTCGTCGGCGCGGGCGAGCCAGAAGCGCAGGTCGGGCGCCTTGGCCCGCTTGGTCGCGACCATCTGGGAAGTCACGTCTTCGTCCCAGAGGGGATGCACCTCCCGGCGCGCCTGTTCCTCGTGGTCGAGGCGCGTCAGTCGCCGGACCGTCGACCAGTCCTCTTCCGACTCCACGGGGCGGATGTCGATCGCCGGCGGGTCACGCGCGAGGTCGAGATCCTGTTCGAGCAGGAGCTGCAGCTCGTCCTCGAACTCGAAGCCGTCGAGCACGAGTTGGGCCTCGAACGCGGGAGGCGTCCACGGGTCGATATGGAAGACCCGATGAGGCAAGCCGTCGAAGACCTCGTCGGCTCGGTCGAGGACCGCTTCGATCTCGTCCTTCGTGCCCGCGCGCACGAAGGCGGCGAAATTGACGTCGTAGATGCGAGGGGCGTCGACCTTGCGTACGAAGCGGGCGAGCGGCTCGTCGCGGACCTCGCACCCGAGTTCGTAGTAACCCTCGAGCGTCTCGTAGACCCGGGCGAGCAGGTCCCGGTCGGGCACCTCTACGAGCGGCGCGGGCCCGCTGTGAGGAGATCGCTCGCCTTGGTCATCTGCGCGCGCTTCCCGACGCTCCTCGGCGTGATGTCGACGTCAGCAGCGCGAGCCCGCAACGCGCCGACCGTGCACTCCTCGCGTGAACGCGTCGCGAACGGATCGAAGCGGAAGTGGCGCAGCGCGTTCTCGTACGTGATCGCGGTGATCTCGTCGTCCGGCACGCCGGCAGCCTCGAACGACCGGATGGCGAACTCGGGCGAGGTCGGCCACGTCGAGTCGGAGTGCGGGTAGTCGCTCTCCCAGCAGATGTTGTCGACGCCGACGCGATGGCGCTGCTCGAGACCGGCGAGGTCGTCGATGTAGCACTTCACGACGCGCTCGCGGAACACCTCGCTCGGGAGCTTGCCGCCGAAGTCCTGACCCGTCCACGGGTGGTGCCGGGTGTAGATCCAGTCGACGCGTTCGTGGAAATACGGCACCCAGCCGATCCCGCCCTCGGAGAGTGCGACGCGCAGGTCGGGGAACTTGCGCAGCACGGGCGACCACAGCAGGTCCGCCGCCGCCTGGACGATGTTGACGGGCTGGAGGCTGATGAGCACGTCGATCGGCGCATCGTCGGCAGTGACCACCAGCGTCGACGACGACCCGATATGCATGCACACGATGGCGTCCTCGTCGCAGCATGCCGACCAGAACGGGTCCCAGTGCTCCGAGTGGAAGCTCGGCAGGCGCAGCTTGGCCGGGTTCTCCGAGAAGCTGATGGCGTGGCAGCCCTTGGCGGCGACGCGGCGTACCTCGTCGGCCATGAGGTGTGGGTCCCACAACGGCGGCAACGCGAGCGGGATGAAGCGGCCGGGATACGTTCCGCACCACTCGTCGATGTGCCAGTCGTTGTACGCACGGAGGACGGCGAGCGCAGCGTCCTTGTCCTTCGAGCGGGCGAACAGCTGCCCGCACAAGTTGGGGAACGACGGGAAGCACATCGAGCCGAGCACGCCGTTGGCATCCATGTCGCGGACGCGTTCGTGGATGTCGAAGCAGCCGTCGCGGATCTCGTCGAAGGACGTCGGCTCCATGCCGTACTCCTCCGGCGGCCGGCCGGCGACCGCGTTCAGCCCGATGTTCGGGATCTCGCGACCCTCGTATGCCCAGACGTCGCTGCCGTCGTCCTTCCTGACGACGCGCGGCGCGACATCGACGTATTCGGCCGGGAGGCGCCCGTCGAACATGTGCGGCGGCTCGACGGCATGGTCGTCCACGCTCACCAGGATCATGTCGTCGAGACGCACGCGGTCCCCCTTGTCTGCTGCTGACGCGGACGTCAGGATATCGGGGACCCGGATCGCGAAGGGGCAGGCATGACGGCATCCACCGCCGGGCCCGTCACACGGGCTTCGGTGCCGCTCAAGCTGCTGGCAATCGTGCTCGCGGGCGCGGCCGTCTCGATCGCGCTCGGTGTGTACGGCCACGTGCACGATCCCACCGGCGAGAAGCCCTACACCCTGTTCTTCTCCGACACCATCAACCTCAAGGTGTGGTTCGCGACAGCCGCACTGTTCCTCGCCACGATCCAAGTCCTGCTGGCATTGCGGCTGTACGACAAGATCCACATCCCGCGCGCCGCGCCGTCGTGGTTGGGCGACGCCCACCGGCTCACCGGCATCGTGACGTTCGGGCTCACGCTGCCGGTCGCGTACCAGTGCCTCTGGGCGTTGGGGTTCCAGTCGACCGACGGGAGAGTCCTGCTGCACTCCCTGCTCGGCAGCTTCTTCTTCGGCGCGTTCACCATCAAGGTCCTCGCCGTCCGAACCCACGGGCTCCCCAACTGGCTGCTCCCGGTCGTCGGCGGCACGGTGTTCACGACGCTCGTGCTCATCTGGACAACGAGCAGCGTGTGGTTCTGGCGCGAGTTCGGCTTTCCGAGCTTCTGAGGGCACGCGATGACGTTCAAGCGGTTCGTCAACGTGGTCGAGATCCTGACCCTCGTCGTCGCCCTCGGGTTCGTCGTCGCGCTCTTCGCCAACGAGCCCGGGGGTGGCAGCGGCGGGGTGGCAAAGAGCGGGCCCGGCTACGACGTCTACCTCGCCAACTGCGCCCGTTGCCACGGCCAGGGCGGCCAGGGCGGGATCGGCCTGAGGCTGGCCGGTGTGGTCACGGCTGACTTCCCCGACGCCCAGGAGGAGGTTGCGGTGGTCCGGGACGGCAGAGCGAGCATGCCGTCGTTCAGGAACAGTCTGAGCGCGACCGAGATCCAGGACGTCGTGGCCTACACGCGGACGCTCAAGTAGCAGGTCGCGCGGGCACCAACTCGGCGAGCAACGCCTTCTTGTCGACCTTGTGCATGCCAGAGCGCGGCAGCGGCGCGTCGCGAACCACGAGGCGGCGCGGGAGCTTGTAGTCGGCGAGTCGGTCGGCGAGGAACGCCCGCACCGTGTCGAGCTCGAGCGGCACAGCGCCGGCGCGCACGCGCACCACGGCGCACACGTCCTGGCCGAGTACGTCGTGCGGCACGCCGACGACCGCCGCTTCCACCACATCCGGATGCTCGTACAGTGCGCTCTCGACCTCGATCGAGTACACGTTGTACCCACCCCGGTTGATCATGTCCTTCTTCCGGTCGACCAGATAGAGGAACCCGTCCTCGTCGAAGTAGCCGAGGTCGCCGGTGTGCACCCAACCATCACGCCATGTGCGCGCACTGGCTTCGGGGTCGTTCCAGTACGACCGCTCCCCCGCCGCCAGCCGGATGGTGACCTCCCCGACCTCGCCTCGTGGCCGCTCGTCGCCGCCGTCGTCCACGATGCGAACGGACGCGCCCGCCACCGGCTTCCCCACCGACCCGGGCCGCCGCAGCAGCTCGCCCGGCGGCATCGTGCACGTGCTACCGCCGCCCTCGGTCAGGCCGTAGCCGTTGACGAGCGCCGCTCTCGGGAACACCTCGGCCAGGGCCGGCAGCGCGTGCGGCGGCGTCGGCGCGCTGCCGAACATGACCATGCGCACCGACGCGGTGTCGCGACCCGCGAGCGCGCCCGACTCGAGCAGCAGCAGGATCTGCGCCGGCACCATCAGGAGCCACGTCGGTCGCCGCTCCTCGATCAGCGACGCGAAACGCACCGTGTCGAAGCGCGGCAACGCGATGCTCGTCATGGCCAGGCGGAGCGGCATGATCAGCGCGCCCAGGCTCCCGAAGGTCGTGGGGAGCGGCGCCGAGTGCAGGAGGGTCAGCAGGGGCTCCAAGGGGGCGGCTTCGTTCGCGAGCACGCTCGCGTGCGTCGAGGTCACACCCTTCGGAAGCCCGGTTGTGCCCGAGGTGTAGAGGATCTCGGCGAGATCCGACTGGGCGCGCGGGACGCGAAATCGCTCGCCGTCCGGGCGGGTTGCTTCCCTCCACTCGCCGTCCCCGATGACCCGCGGCGTCGACAGAGCACGCGCCCGCGGCTCCTGGTCGCCGCCGGTGACGATCAGGGCAGGATCGGCGCTGGCCGCGATGTGGTCGAGCTCGCGGGGCGCGTACCGCGGGTTCACCGGCACGACCACGGCCCCCGCCTTGTGCGCGGCGACGTATGCGATGGCAAAGCGGTCCGCGAGCTCGGGCGGGAGCAGGAGCATGACGCGGTCGCCGCGCCCGACGCCTCGGTCGACGAGCGTGCGAGCGAGCGTGTTCGACCGCGCGTCCCACGCCGAGAAGGTCATGGCATTGCCGTCGACGACGTCGACCGCGACCCGCTCCGGGAACCGTTCCGCGACTGCTTGCAGCTCGTCCGGGAGAAGCGGCACGCCCGCACTGTATTGACGCGAGCCGGGCGGACCCAGAACACTCCCCCGCCATGCAGGTACCCGCGGCCCCGATTCTGATCGGGCTGCTGTTCGACTTCCCGCAGGCCGACGGCGGCGACAGCTTCGCTGAGGCCGTCCGGCTCGGGCTCGACGAGATCGCCGCCACCGGTCGCCTGGACCGTCCGGTCGAGTTCGAGACTCGCCTCGCACGCGGCCTCCCGCTCGGCACCGAGCACGACGTCGTCACCGCGTTCGGTGAGCTCGAGGACGCCGGCGTCGTGCTGATCATCGGCCCGTCGATCAGCGACAACGGGCTCATC
>Ga0075425_100001396_pt1 | contig 23722 bp, 16 predicted proteins | sample SoiMethybrSBSTD4_FD_75300 | JGI IMG/M metagenome (GOLD analysis project Ga0075425, IMG submission 75300) | Bulk soil microbial communities from a Populus tree surrounding site in Tennessee, USA - Soil MetaG P. TD hybrid SBSTD4 | ecosystem: Environmental > Terrestrial > Soil > Tree plantation... | reverse complement strand
AGACGGTCGCGAACTCGGTCCGCGTGTACCAGTCGCGCAGGCCGGAGCGCGGCTGCTCGAACGGCCGGTCGTACGACACCTTCACCGCGCGCGGCGTCCCCGCGGCGGTGATGCTGCCGGTCGAGTTGAAGTCGTAGAGCGACTTGCCGCCGTAGTTGTTGTACGCCTCGAAGGTCGCGAACCCGACCCCGTAGACGACCTGCGACTTCCGCGAGTCGTCGCGCACGACGAGCAGGATCGCGTTGTCCGAGCCGGTGTCCTCGCGGACGAGCCGGATCTGGTACGTCCCGGTCGGCCACGACGAGGTGGTCGTCAGCGTGAGCGAGGTCGACCAGTTCGAGCAGTCGATCAGGCCTGTGTTCGAGTCGGTGCTGCACGACGGCTGGGAACGGCCGGCGACGCCGCGGATCACGGAGTAGAGACGAGCCCCCGCGCCGCCGTAGTACCCGGTGCGGTAGACCTCGACGCGGAACGTCGAGCCGTCCGCTGAGTTCACCTTGAGGTTGACCGGCTGGCCCTTGTTGATGCTCGTCGCGGTGGCGTAGCCCTCGATACCGCCTGCAGCAATCGTCGCCGCGTTGCGGACGGTGAAAGGGTTGTTGCCCGGGTAGCAGTTCTCGAGGACGATCGCGTTGCCGCTCGAGCACGCCTGTGGCACCGGCGTCGATTGCACGATCAAGGAGTTCGCCGATTCGACCCCGGTCTGGACGGCGCGCACCGCGTAGAAGTACGTGGTGCCGTTGTTCGCCGTCGTGTCGGTGAACGTGGTGCCGGTGACGCCACCGGCCGGGGAGACGAGCGTGTTCACCGAGCCCATGGCCGTGCCGCGATACACGTTGTAGGTCGTGTTGCCACCGCTGACGGACTGCCACGCGAGCTGGACGGCGTTCGACTGCGCCATGCCGGTCGCGCCACCCGGCGCCGACGGCTGGCCGGCGGTCGGCGCGGCGCTCGGAAGGGCAACCGCGAGCGCCACGGCGATGATCCCGATCGAGATGAGCCGCTTCATGCTTCCAGAGCCTCCTCGCCTTCGCGGCGAGCGATGTGCCAGGCGACGGTGCGGGCGAGCCCTTCCTCGAGGCCGACCTCGGCGGTGAAGCCGAGGATCCGCTTCGCCTTCGTCGTGTCGGGGATGCGCTTGAGGACGTCCTGATACCGACCCGGGAGCTCGCCGTAGGGGACGATCTTCGCCCGGAGCGGCAGCGGGATCTCGAGCGCGCGCTGCACGGCCTCCGCCAGGTCGATGATCCGCGTCGGGTGCTCACCGCCGATGTTGATGACCTCGCCGCGTGCCTCCGGCGTGAGCAGCGTGCGGTAGAAGCCTTCAACGGTGTCGTCGATGTACGTGAACGTGCGGATCTGCGTGCCGTCGCCGTGGATCTCCATGACGCCGCCGTCGAGCAGGATCTCCGCGAAGGCCGCCTGCGGCCCTCCCCACCAGCTCGGATGGTTGCGCGGGCCGTAGGACCCGAACAGGCGCAGCAGCGTGACCTTGAGCCCACGCTCCTCGGCGAGCGCGAGGCAGACGTGCTCATCGAAGAGCTTCGAGACCGCGTATGCCCACCGGCGGGTCGTCGGCGGCCCGAGCACGAGGTTGTCGTCCTCCGCGAACGGCGGCTCCGCGTTGCCGTAGACGTCGGAGGTGGAGGCGACGATCAGGTCGGCGTCCTGCGAGAGGGCCGCATGCGCCGCGGCGTTGACGCCGGCGACGTTCGCCTCGAGGGTCATGAGCGTGCCGCCGTAGCGGGGGATCTTCTGGGCGGCGAGGTGCACGATCGCATCGCAGCCGTCGAACACGGTCCGCAGCTCGCGCCGGCGCGTGCAGTCCATCCTCTCGAACGTGAAGTTGCGGTGCGGGAGCGCGCCCTCCAGGTTGGCGAGCGTGCCGCGCGACAAATCGTCCACACCGACGACCGACATGCCTTCTGCAAGCAGCCGGTCACAGAGATGCGACCCGATGTAGCCGGCGGCGCCGGTGACGCCGACTTTGCTCATGGTCTGTTCCTCCTCCACACGACGAGCGTGTGCGATTGACCCGGGTACGTCCCGAGGCGGTAGAAGTTCCGCGCGACCCATGTCGCGAGGGTGGTGTCGAAGGTGGCGCCGAAGGCCCCCTGTCCGTACTCCGTGAACTCGTGCTGATCGGTGACGATCAAGCGCACGTGCGCGGCTTTCAGCTGTGCGATCGCTTGCTGCTCGCCCGGGACGCCGCCGAGCATCCCGGGGAGCAGCGAGATGTTGGGCAGCGCGTCGGTGCGCCCGGAGAGCGTGTAGAGCGCCGCGAGCTGCGGCGCGACGAGCATCGACTCGCCCGGCTTCGTGCTCCGCACGATGTCGCCGAGCGCACCGCGGTAGGCGTTCGCGTCGCCCGTCCCGACGTTGATCGAGCCGCCGGGGCCGGAGATGACAACCGTCTCGGCGCGCGCGTCGTCGACTGCAAGCGCCACGCCGGTCGCGGCGAGGAACGCGAGCCAGCAGACGCCGAGCAGCGCGATCGTGCGCGAGTCCACGAGCGCCCGCAAGTGCAACGCCGCGAGGAACACCGCTGCGAGCGGCGCGAAGTACACCGCAGTCTGCGCGTGGTCGGCGTGGAAGTAGAAGGCGGCATAGGTGCTGCCGCCGACGATCGCGAGGGCGACGGTCAGCGCAAGGCCGGCGCTCGCCCCCTGCTCGCGCCTGAACGCCGTGGCGAGGAGGACGGCCGCAATCGCCGCACCGCCCGGGATCCAGCCGTACACGAGCTGGAGCGCGGAGCGCGTCGTCTCGAGATTCGTCAGGGCGACATAGGCAACCGCCAGCGCCACGCCCGCGTAGACGAAGCGCAGCCCACGCGGACTGCGATCGATCAGCCAGGCGAGCGAGAACATCGTCCCGATCCCGGCCGCGTACAGCACGATGTGCTCTGCGTGGTGCACGAGCGACGGGATCGTCAACGGCGCGTGCAGTCGGAGGATCTTGTCCCCGCCCGCCTGCAGCACCCTCGTCGGGTAGAGATTGTCGAACACGAGCGCGTGCAGCGAGACCTGAGTCAGGAAGGCCCCGTAGACGAAAGCGGGGATCCCGAGCGCGGGCGCGGCAAACGCGCAGATGCTGCGGAAGGGAAGGCCGCGCGCGACGAACCAGGCCAGCGCGGCAGCGAGCGCCGCCACCTCGAGCTCGGGCTTCGTGAGCGCGACGATCCCGGCCGGGACGCCGGCCGCCACGAGCCACGGAGTGCTCGGTGACGCCGGCATCCTCGCCAGCGCGAGGAGCAGCGCCAGGAGCGCGGCCATCCCCAGAGTCATCGCCTCGGTGTGAGGGAGCACGTAGCTGAAGTTGGTCGGCGAGACCGCGACGCCCATGACGATCGCGCTTGCGAGGAACGCGCCGACGGCGCCGACGAACGTGCGCGCGAGGGCGTACGTGAGCCCGACGATCACCGCGGCGACGATCAACCCGACGACGATCGCCGGTGTCAGGCCGTCGCCGCCGATCCAGGCGGCGAGGCCGAGCAGGAACGGCGCGACCGGGCCGTAGTAGTACGGGAAATCGGCGTAGGGCAGCTGGCCGTGGGCGACGCGCGCGCCGGCGACGAGGTCGTAGCCCGTGTCGCGGCCGAGGTCGCCCCACGTCCCCCATGTGAGGACGACGAGCGAAGCTCCCAGGAGCGCGAGGCCGGCCACCGCGATGCCGTCCGCCGACATCGCAAGCGACCGGGTCTGGGCGACGGCCCGCCCCCTACCGAAGACGAGCGTGCTCATGCCGCCCGCGCGATCCGTGCGTCGGGGAGGCGGCGGACGATGCCCTGGACAGCGCGATCGGCCACGCCGATCACGGCCTGGCCGTTGACGATCTCCGGGTATACGTGCGCCGTCGAGGCGACCGCCAGGCCGGGTACCGGGAACATGTCGGGGATGCGCTTGCGGCCGCCGAGCGTGTGCACCGGCTCGACCATCCGCGCGCGCTGCACGCTGAGGGCCTGCACGGCGCCGCGGTCGAGGCTCGGGAACATCTGCGCCACGTAGCCGAGGTAGTCCTCGGCCACGTCCGCCTCCGGCCGCACGAGATCCTCGTGGCCGGGGTCGACGTACTTCGCGGCGTAGACGAGGTGCCCGCCGGCCCACTCGGGATCGATGACGTGCGTCGTCTCGACCACGGTCGTCAACGGGATGCGCCGGTCGGTGATGTTCAGCGTGTAGTACGGGCTGACGCTGTGGTCGGCGCGCACGATCACGCAGATGACGCCGAGGTAGCGACAGTGGTCCGGGATGCGTGCAGAGACGTCGCCCGGGAGCAGCCGCGCCGCCTGCGGCGGGAGCAGGGTGCAGAGGACGTGGTCGAACGGCTGGACGACCCCGTCCACAGCGATGCCGTCGACGCCGTCCGCCGAGCCGGCGATCGCGGACACGGCGACGCCCGCGTTGATCGTGCCGCCGAGCACGCGGATGCGATCCGCGAGCGCGTCCACGAGCCGCTGGTAGCCGCCGCGCAGCCAGCCCATCAACTCGCGCCCGGCCGCGTCGCGCGTCTTCGACATGCGCTTCGTGCGCGCCCACATGTAGGTCGCCGGCAGGTCGTCGTAGCGCCCGTCGAACTTCGAGTCGAGGAGCGGCTCCCACAGCCGCGCAACCGTGCGCGTGCCACAGGTCTTGCGGAGCCATTCGAGGAGCGCCACGTCGTCGAGCGCGTCGCCGTCCTTCGTGCGCTGGCAGCGGAGCACGAACGAGGCGAGGCGGATGCGATCGTGCGGCGCGAGCAGCGGGAAGGTCGCGAACTCGCGCAGCGTGCTCATCGAGAAGAGCCGGTCGCGGTCGTAGAAGCCGGTCAGCGTCGGCCGAAACTCGAAGTCGTCGCCGAGCCCGAGCTCGGTGGCGAGCCCGCGCACGCGGTCGTCGGTCGGCAGCACGACGTGGTAGAAGCGGTCCGCCGGGCGGCCCTCGAAGTCGAAGGAGCCGACGAGGCCGCCGAGGTCGTGCGAGCGCTCGAACAGCGTCACGTCCGCGCCGTGCTGCAAGAGGCGGTAAGCAGCGGTGAGCCCGAGGATGCCCCCGCCGACGATCCCGACGGTGGGCTTCACCCGGCCGGAACCTCGGAGGGAGAGTCCTCCGGAGCCTTCGAGCCGCCGCGGAAGAGCCGCCAGTAGCCGGCGAGCGTCGGGCCGATCGCCATCTTGCTCTCGCCGACGCGGCGCGAGCCGTCGAGGTCGACCGGAACCTCCTCGATGCGCGTGCCGAGCGACGCGATCTTCGCGAGCAGCTCCGCCTTGCAGGCGAAGCCGGTCTCGGTGATGAGCCGGTCGCCGTAGCGGTGCATCGCCTCGCGAAGGACGGAGGCGCGGTAGACGCGGAAGAACGACGAGACGGTGCGCGCGTCGAGCCCGAGCAGCATGCGCACGGCCGCACCGGCGCACTTGCTGAGGAACCGCCGCGTGAGGCTGACGTTGACCATCTGGCCGCCGCCGTGCACGGACGCGAGCACCAGGCCGGCGCCGGCGTCGATCTCGCCGAACATCGCGTTGAGCGCGTCGAGGTCGCTCGTCGTGTCGGCCTCGAGCGTGACGACGTTGGCGTCGTCGTCGCAGACGGCGAGCGCCGCATCGAACCCTGCGCGGAACGCCGCGCCGGGCCCGCGGTTCTCGCCGTAGGAGACGAGCTCCGTCGGGATCGGGCCGTCGTAGCGCTCGACCCACTCGGCCGTTCCGTCGCTGGAGCCGTCGTCGACGATGAAGAGCTTGCTTCCCTCCGGGAAGAGCTCGGGACGAGACTCGAAGTCCTCCAGCAGCCGCGGAAGGTTGTCGATCTCGTTGAAGGCGGGAACGACGAACAAGTTCGGGACAATCACGCGCGAACGAGAAACCGCTGGCCGCAGCGCCCTCGCGGGCTCGCCGTCGCGCAGCTCCCAGGTTGTTGCGAACGCACTCACGCTGCGACCTTCCTCTCCCCGGTTCGATCCCAGGCGGCGGGGTTGCCGCCTAGTGCGAGGGTAGGAACCGCCGAGCGCTGCAACCAGACCAGAAAGGGAAAACCGGTCGGCAGTTGAGTGCCTAGCCGATAAGGGAGGACTTGCGCGCGCATGTCGTGCTACGAAAGCGCCGGTTCGACGGCTGTCTTCGAAGCGCGCGGACGGCGCAGCCGGCGGGCGTAGGCTCGCAGCTCGGGCGCCCGCCAGAGCACGAGCGGGAAGTAGGTGAGCACACCGACGGCGATGAGCACGAGCAGCCGCGGAGTCGCCCCCAGACCCGCCCCGGACAGCAGCACACGTACGAGCGTGATCGCCACCGCCATGCCGAGAACTGCCTGCACGACGCCTGCAAGCGCGCGCGGGAACGCGAAGACGGAGATCCCGAGCGCGCGCGCGGTCAGCCACGTGTAGTACGGCTCGACGAGCGTGCTCGAGATCGCGTAGGCGACGGCGACTCCGACCAACCCCCACTGGAGGCCGAGGACGAACGCGGTCAGGCTCGCGGTGCAGACGACGATGCCGTACTTCAGGAGGTCCCCGGTCCGGTCTCGGGCCTGGAGCACCGACGAGTTCAGGCCTTGCAGCGACTGCAGCATCCCGACCCACGCGAGGATCTGGATCACCGCCACGGCGGAGCTCCATTTCGGCCCGAGGACCACATCCACGAACTCCGGCGCGACGAGGACCATCCCGGCGAGCGCGGGCAAGGAGATCGCACCGACGATCCGGTTGACCGACAGCCACGCCTGCGCGACCCGCGGGACGTCGTCCTGCATGCGCGAGAACGTCGGATACAGCACACCCTGCACCGGCATCGCGATCTGGTTGCTCGGCAGGAGCATGATGTTGTAGGCGATCGTGTAGGCGCCCAAGGCGGATGCCCCGATGTACCTGCCGACGAGAACGTTGTCCGCGTTTCGATTCGCGTAGAACAGGAGTCTCGTCCCGAAGACTCGGCCGCTGAACGAGCCAAGGTCGCGCAGGCTCGCGCGCGAGAACGTGAAGCGCGGTCGCCAGGACGAGAAGCGCCAGACGAGGACCGTCGCGACGGCAGCCGTCGCGACCTGCTGTGCGATCAGCGACCACGGCCCGGCGCCCTTCCACGCGAGCGCGATCGCCACCGCCGAGCCGACGATCGCGCCGCCCGTGAGGCGTAGCTCGAGCCCGCGGAAATCCATCACCCGCATCAAGAGCGCCGCCTGCGTCGACCCCACGGCCGTGATGACGAAGCTGAGCGACATCACCATGAAGAGCGGGCGCACAGCCGGCGTGTCGTAGAACGCCGCGAGCGGCGTCGCGAGCGCGATCCCGATGAACGTGAAGAGGAGCCCGGCGCCGGTGCTCACCCAGAAGGCGGTCGACCGGTCTTTCTCCGTGAGGTTGGGCCGCTGCACGAGCGCCGCCCCGAGCGCGAGGTCGCCGAAGATCTCGACGAGCGTCGCGAAGACGATGACCATTCCCGCGACGCCGTAGTCGTGCGGCGACAAGAGCCGCGCGAGCACCACGGTGACCGCGATGCGAAGCAGCTGGCGCGCCATGCTCGAGCCGCCCTTCCAGAGGAGACCGCGAACGACGCGGCCCCGCAAGGCGCCGAACAGGCCCTCGCTCATGCCGCCGCCGTGAGATACGAGCGCAGTTCCGACACGAGGCGCTCATCGGGGCGGACACCCCGAGGCTCGGCGTGCACTCCCACGAGGCGCGAGCCGAGCTCCGACGTGTCCTCGACGAGCTCGATCACGTGCGCCGCCGCGAGCTTACGGACGAACTCGAGCTGGTGGTCGTCGATCGCCTCTCCGAGCCGAGCGAGCCGCGGCACGACAACGGGCCGCTTGCCGTTCGTGAGCGCGGTCAGCACCGAGCCCACCCCGCCGTGCGTCACGACGAGCCGGGCGCGGCGCACGAGGCCGACGAGATCCGAGTACGCGAGGAAGTCGATGCACCGGGCGCCTTGGGGACGGACCGGCGAGATGCCGTGCTGCACGACGAGCTCCTCGTCGAGCTCGAGCGCGTCGAGCGCCTGGAGAAGGCGGTCGAACGGCTCACAGGTGCCCGTCGTCGCAAAGATCATTCGACGGAGGCGACGGCCCCGACGAAGCGCGCCTTCGGGAGCTCCGAGAGGAGCTCGGGCCACTGAACGTACACGCGATGAGCCACCGGCCTGATCAGCCTGCAGCTGAGCGAGACCGTCTTGATGCGGGTGAAGCTCTCCACGTACACCACCCGCGCACCCAAGAGCCTGCCGACCCACGCGAACGGCACGGCGATGTCCGCACCCGTGGAGAGCACGACGGACGGGCGCTCGCGCATGACGACCCGCACCGCGAGACGAAGGTTCGCGAGCAGCGACCGGATGTTTCGGCTGTACGGGCCCGGCAAGAAGTGCGCGTTCTCCCCAGCGAGCAGGGACCGCGCGTCCTCCTTGTCATTCGAGACCCAGACGGTCGGCAGCCCCTGCCACGCCTCGCGCAGCGTCAACAGCTGCAACAGATGGCCGCCGGAAGAGGCCACGAGCAAGACCGGTCTCTTCGCGGTGCCTGTCACGCCGCGTCCTTCGAGAGCAGCGCCGCGGTCCGGCGCGCCGCCTCGGGCCACGACAGGCGTGACGCGGCGGAGCGAGCGGCCTCGCGCTTGGCCGCGAACTCGTAGACGTCTGCGGCCGCCTCGTCGAAGGCGCGCCCGAGCGCCTTCGCATCGCCGGGCGCGAAGGACCACCCTGCCCTTCCCCCGTCGATCAGCTCGACGTACGCCGGAGCGTCCGCCACGACCGCCGGCGTCCCGAGCGACAGAGCCAGGATCAGCGCGCCTGACGTTCCGCCGTCACCGCGTGAGACGACCGCCGCGTCGGCAGCGCCGAACAGCTCTGCGACCCGCTCGTCGGGGATGAAGCCGAGCAGCGGCTTGATCCGCGAGTCCGCCCGTGCCCGCTCCAGGACGAGGTCCGCAGACGGACCGTCCAGCGGCAATCCCGCGATGACGAGGCCGATGCCGCCAGACTCGGCGGCGGCGAATCCGTCGAGCAGGACGTCGAGGTCCTTGTAGCCGCGAACGTGCCCGAACGCGAGAAAGACGATCGTCGTCTCCGACAGGCCGAGCTCCGCGCGCACGTCCGCCCTGCCGCGCCCGGCGGGATAGACGCCCTCGTACGAGCCGTGCGGGATGACCGCGACCTTCGCCGCAGCCCAGGGCAACTCGATGCCCACCTGCTCGGCCGTCGCCAGATCGTGCACGATCAACGTGTGCGCGGCGTGCGAGAGGATCACTGCAGCGGCGCGATCAGTGCCGCGAGCCCCACGCTCGTGCGGGTAGACCTGGTGCACTGTCCAGAGAACGCGAAAGCGCAGCAGGCGCGCGAGGACGAGCCGGAAGGCGAGCAGCGCGATCTTCAACCATGAGGCGACGACCGCGCCGCGGCCTTCATGCCGGTAGTAGCCCTGCGGCCAGTGGAAGTGCACGGCACGGACATCCCGTCGCACGCTGAGCAGCCATCTGACGTCGAACGACGTCGCGTCCTCGAGAGGAAAGCCGAGAGCGTCGAGGTGCGCGTACAGGAGACGCTGATACGGGTTCTGCGGGATCGCGGGGGGAAACGACGTGATGCTCCGCCGTGCGCGCTGCGCGACCGCCGTCTCCGAGACGAGCTCCATCTCGCCGGAGCGTAGGTACGCGCGTCTCCGATTCCTATGGACTCGCAGCTAGATTGCGGCGAGGCCGACACCTAGCCATCGGGCCAGTCGCACGCATCGCGGATCTGTCCCGTTGACGCGTAGCGACGGACCGGAGCTCTACCTACGATCGACGCATGTCGGTCGAACACGACGAGTCGAAGGAACGCCTGGAACGTCTCTCCACGCGCGAGCGGCAAGTGCTCGAGATGGCTTCGCGCGGGATGACGAACGGGCAGGTGGCGCGCGACCTGCGCGTCTCCGTTCACGCAGTGAAGTTCCACCTGGCCGGTGTCTACCGCAAGCTCGGGGTCGCGAACCGCACGCAAGCCACCATGCTCCTCTACCGCGACGGCTACGGCGTGCCAGTAAACGACATCACGGACGAAACGGCGGCATAACACTATGGACATCGAGCTCTACGCACGAGTGATCTGGCGTCACAAATGGGTTGTGGCGGCCGGCTTCCTCGTCGCCCTCGCCCTCGCGGTCTTCTCGTACGTCCGTGTCAGCACGAGTGGGAAGATCAGCTACCGCGACCCACAGACGTGGGTCAGCTACGAGACGGTCTCCGTGACCCAGCCCGGCTTCACCGAAGGCAGGCTCCAGGCGACCGGCGCGGAGCCGTCGAGACTGACGCTCCTCGCGACGCTCTACTCGAAGTACATCGACTCCGACGGCGTCCGGAATCGGATCTGGCCGCGCGGCGCTTCACAGGGAGAGTCGGTCGAGGCCGCTCCGGTGCTGACCCAGCAGGGCGGTTCGTCGTCGGCGCTGCCGCTGATCAGCATCGCCGCCTTCGCGGAGCAGCCGGTGAAAGCCCAGCTGCTCGCCGAGCGGACGACCGACGCGCTCACGGCGTACATCGCGCAGCGCCAGGGCGACGCGCGTGTGCCGGACGAGCAGCGTGTCGAGCTCCAGCCCGTGAAGCGCGCGCTGTCGAACGCACCTGCCCTCTGGCAGCCGCGTTCCAAGGCGCTGCCGATCGTGATCTTCCTGACGGTGATGATCGCCGCGCTCGGCCTCGCGTTCATCCTCGAGAATCTCAACCCGCAGATCGCCGTCGTGACGGACGCGGAAGACGGGAACCTGAAGCGTGTCATCGGGCGTCCCCGCGCCTCGTGAGCTAGGGGTCCTGACCGGCGCGGGCGACCGCGGGCCGATCGTCTCGGCCGGCGTCGTCTTCGGGTCGCTCCTGGTCCTCGCGCTCAGCGTCTTCACGACGGCGCCGTTGAAGATCGTGGCGCCGGTGACGCTGCTGGCCATCGTTGTCACCACCGGGTACCAGCGGCTGTTGCGCTGGGAGGCCCTGCTCTCAGGGCTGCTGGTCGTCGTGCTGTTCATCCCCATCCGGCGCTACACGCTGCCGGGTGGGCTGCCGTTCCAGCTCGAGCCGTACCGGCTCCTGACGATGTTCGTCGCGGCGGGGTGGCTTGCGTCGCTCCTCGTCGACCCACGCATACGGCTGCGCAGGACCGGGTTCGACCTTCCGCTCGGACTGATCGCCGCGTCCATGCTCGTGTCGGACGCGGTCAACGGCCCGCGCATCCACCAACTCGGCGTGCAAACCGAAGTCGTGAAGAAGCTGACCTTCTTCGCGAGCTTCTTCGCGATCGCCTACATCGTCCCGAGCGTCGTGCGCAGGCGAAGCCACGTCGAGAAGCTCGTGCGTGTGCTCGTGATCTGCGGTGCGGTCCTGGCGGTGTGCGCCGTCTGGGAAAGCGAGACCCGTTACAACGTGTTCAACGACCTCGGTCGCTGGATCCCGGTCCTGAAGCTCGACCACCTGCCCTACTCGCTCATCAGCGACCGCAACGACCGCGGCGGCCGCCTGCGCGCGTACGGCCCGGCGCAGAGCCCGATCGCGTTCGGCGCCCTGTTCGTGATGCTCCTGCCGTTCTCGATCTATCTCATCAAGCAGACGGGCCGGAAGCTCTGGGTCGGCGTGTGTGGCCTGCTTGTGATCGGCGCCTTCGCGACCGTGTCGCGTACGGCGATGGTGATGCTGCTCGTGATGCTGATCGCCTACTGGCGATTCCGCCCGGTCGAGGTGAGAAGGCTCTGGCCGCTCGTCATCCCGCTGCTCGTCGTCGTGCACATCGCGCTGCCGGGGACCCTCGGCACGCTCAAGGGTGCGTTCTTCCCGAAGGGCGGCCTCGTCGCGGAGCAGTCCGCGGGCGCCGGCACGTACGGCAGCGGCCGGATCGCCGACCTCGGGCCGGGGTTGCACGATGCGAAGCAGCACCTGCTGGTCGGCCAGGGCTTCGGAACGCGGCTCACGGACCGGGGCGAGGAGAAGGTGAACGCACCGATTCTCGACGACCAGTGGCTCGGCACACTGCTCGAGACCGGACTGCTCGGCGTCGCGGCCTGGGTCTGGCTCTTCGCCCGCTTCTACCGGCGCATGATGAATGCGGCCCGTCATGACGATACTTCTCGAGCATGGCTGCTCGCAGGTCTCGGCGCGTCGATCCTCGCGTTCGCGGTGTCCCTCGCCACGTACGACACGTTCTCGTTCATTCAAGTGACGATCCTGGCGTTCTTCCAGGTCGGATTCGGAGCGGCGGTGTTGGCCGCTCGAGCGGACTGAGCGACCGCCCGGGTCGATTGGGGGGTCTTGCTCGGTTCAGAACTGGACGGCTGCGTGTTGCCGTGCATATTCGGCGTCCGCACGATGCGCGCATGCGGCCAACCTGCGCGCGCCGGAGGACGCTCCGGCCGACGCTCATTCTGCTTGCGCTCGTAACATTCGGCCTCGCTGCCCCCGCCGCGGCACGCGCCGACGTGCTCGTGGGATCGTCGGCGCTCGCGGCGCACGTCGACGCCAATCCGGCGGGCACCTCCGAGGCGTTTTCCTTCACGGCCGCCGGGAGCGGCACCGTCGCGAAGCTGAATCTCTACGTCGCAGGGACGCCCACGGCCGCGTCCGCCGTGATCGGCCTCTACGCCGACGCGTCGGGACGTCCGGGCGCCCTGCTCACCCAGGGAACGATCGCCGGCCCCGCCGGAGACTCGTGGAACACCGTCGCCGTCCCCGCTGCGACGGTGACCGCCGGCGCAACCTACTGGATCGCCGTGCTCGTCCCCGCGGGCGCCGGGGTCCTCTCGATCAGGGACGGGAGCGCCACGGGGGCCGGAGGCCCCGCCGTGCTGTCGGCCTCCACGACGCTCGCGACGCTGCCCGCCCAGTGGTCGTCCGGCGCGATGTTCGCCGACTCGCCCCTCTCGGCGACCGCCGAGACGGCGGCACCTGCCGTCGGCCTCGCGCCGACGTCGCTGTCGTTCTCCGTCGCGGTCGGCAGGACCGTGCCTTCGCAGACGCTGCACCTCACGAACACCGGGGGCGGGATCCTCGACTGGTCCGTCGCCAGCGACTCGGCCTGGCTCTCGGCGACGCCGGCGAGCGGCGTCGGCACGGCCGATCTCACCGTTACGGCGAACACGGCCGCACTGGCCGCCGGGTCCTACAGCGGGACGCTGACAATCTCCGCGCCCGGTACGACCACGCCCGCGACGCTCGTCCCCGTCACGCTCACGGTGAACAGCACGACGTCCGGCGACATCGTGGCGCCGACGGTCGCCGTTACCGCTCCCTCCGACGGAGCGACGGTGGCGGGATCCATCAGCCTGGCCGCGAGCGCGAGCGACAACACGGGGGTCGTCGGCGTGCAGCTCACGGTCGACGGCGGCAACGTCGGGGCCGAGCTTGCCGCCGGCCCGTACACCACGAGCTGGGACTCGACTCTCGCCACCGACGGCCTTCATCGGATCAGCGCGGTCGCGCGGGATGCGGCAGGCAACGTCGCCACAGCCCCGGTCGCAACGGTGACGGTGCACAACGGCACGACCGTCGGCGCCTACGGCAAGAGCATCGACGTCGGCCCGGGCTTCACCGACCCGAACGGTCGCCAGGTGGTGCGAACCGCCGATGACCGCGTCTACATCTTCGCCGCCGACGACACGCCGGTGAAGTCGTCGAGCGGACCGGCCGTCGTCCACGCCTTCCGCGCCACCACGACCGGCATCCCGGCGGGCTTCGCAGAGGCAGACGCGGGGCACCGGCCGCACTCGACGCAGGCGAACGGGCTCCTGCCGGGAGTCGACGTGCGGCTCGACGGCGCCGGTGTGGCGCACGTCGTCTACGCCGACGACAGCTCGCCCGGCGACCTCGTCTATGTCGAGTTCTCGACGAAGACCGACACGTGGGGCACGCCGACCGTCGTCGCCTCGGGGCTCGGCACCTACCAGCGCGGCCAGCTTCCGGCAGCGCTCGTTCTCGACGGGGCCGACCGGCCGCACGTCGTATACACGGACGGCGCGCATCTCTCGGAGGTGGTCCGCACCGGCAGCTCGTGGTCGGCACCCGTCCAGCTGGCGACGGGAACGCCGTTCCACCCCACGGTGGCGGCTGATGCGGCCGGCGTCATCCACGCCGCCTGGCTGGACTCAGCCGCCGCATCGATTCGCTACGCACGGCGCGCGACGGACGGAACGTGGTCGCAGCCGGAGACCGTCACGACCGGCGCTCTCAGCGGTACCGGTCACGACGTCGACCAGGGGCCGAGCATCGTCGTGACGCCGAACGGCAAGATCGCCGTCTCGTTCGTCAGCGCCTTCCCGGAGCAGCACGCGAAGCTGATGATCCGCACCGCCTCCGGCTGGACGCTCGACCGTCAGACGGTCGAGGACTATGCCCACGCACCGCAGGTGTACGCGCACGGCGAGGACCTGTACCAGTTCCTCGGGCACGACGCGAACATCCACTTCGGCTACCGCGCACACCTCGCCGGTCACCCGTGGGGCGCCTATACCGAGCTCACGACGTCACCGCACGACGGAGCGGTGACGGTTCGCTGGGACCCGCTGCGCGACACGAACCCGGACATCATCGACGCGGGCTACTTCGACGAGGACGTTCGCCACGACAGGTCGTTCTACGCGGAGCTCTACTACGTCGCGGTGAAGCCGGAGGTCGCCGCGGGACCGGCCGATACGACGGCCCCGACCGTCTCGATCGCGGCTCCCGCGGCAGATGCCTCGGTGAGCGCCACGATCCCGGTCACGGCAAGCGCCTCGGACGACACCGGAGTGGTCGGTGTACAGCTCGTGGTCGACGGGACCAACCTTGGCCCGGAGCTGACCGCAGCGCCCTATACGCGGTCGTGGGACACGACGCTGGTCGCGCTGGGAACGCACACGATCACCGCCGTCGCGCGTGACGCCGCCGGCAACACAACCACGTCGACACCGGTCACCGTGACCGTCACGAAGCCGCCCCCGATCTCGTTCGTCCGCCAGCTCGGCCAGTCCGGCGTCGGGAACACGGGCAACACGGCGGTCCTCACGCTGACCAACAACGTCGACCAGGGCGACACGATCATCGTCTTCGCCGGGATCAGCTCGAGGGGGATTCAACTGACGAGCATCGCCGACTCGCGCGGCAACACGTACACCGTCGACGCCTCGGTGAACCATCCGACGAGCTCGATGAACAGCTTCGTCGGCTCCGGGTACGTCGGCACGCCCCTCCAGGTGGGAGACAAGATCACTGCCACCTTCTCGGCGAACCTGTTCAGCACGCGCACGATCACGGCGGCGGACTTCAAGGGGATCGCGGCGAGCAATCGCGTCGACCAGGTCGTCACGCAAACCGGCTCCAGCCCGACGCCGACGACGCCGTTCACGGCGAACACCGCGCAGAACGACGAGCTGCTGATCTCCGGTGTCGGCGTCGACGGCGGTCTCTCGAACACCTTCACGCCCGGCACCGGGTTCACCGCGCTCGCGCCCGTGAATGCCGTCCTCGGCTCGGTGTCGAGGACGCTTCAGCAGTCGTACCGGGTCGTGAACAGCATCAGCCAGTACCGGGCACCGGCGACACTTGCCGCCGGCTCGTTCTGGGACAACGCGCTCGTCACGTATCGAGCAGCGGTCGCCGCTGCGCCGCCTCCCTCCGACGGCTCCGACGTAACGGGCAAGTGGCAAGGCCCGTTCGACTGGCCGCTCGTCGCGGTGCACGGCGTGCTGCAGCCGACGGGCGGCGTCCTCGTCTGGGACGGCTTCGCCGCAGGGCCGAACTCACAGAAGATCTGGGACCCGGTGACGGGGACGTTCTCGTCCGTGGCGACGGGGCTCAACCTGTTCTGCGCGGGCCACGTCGAGCTGCCGGACGGGAAGACGCTCGTGCTCGGCGGCCACGTCAAGGCGTACGTGGGCCTCAACAACACAACTGTCTTCGACCCGGCGGCGAAGTCGTGGACGGCAGGCGCCGCGATGACGGATGCCCGGTGGTATCCGACCGCCACGGAGCTCCCGAGCGGCAAGGTCCTCGTGGTCTCGGGAGACAACCTCACACACGGCGACGCGACGCAGCCGAGCTACCTGTTCGACAGCTCGAACACGCTGCCGGAGCTCTACGACCCCGTCACGAACAGCTGGCAGGACTTCCCGAATGCACGCCTCAAGATGCCGATGTACCCGCAGATGTTCGCAACTCCCGACGGGCGGGTCGTCGACACGGGCCCCGATCCCACGACGCGTGTCTTCGATCCGAGCGCGGGAACGTGGTCGGTCCTCGGCGACAGCGGCTTCACGGGTCACGCAGCCGTCATGTACCGCCCCGGAAAGATCCTGAAGGCCGGCACGTACTCGGAGCCGGGCGGCCCCGCGATCGCCGTCGACGGCAAGGCCGCGGTGCTCGACCTGAACCAGGCCTCGCCGACGTGGCGCCAGGTGGCCCCCCTCACGTTGTCGCGCGCGTATCTCGAGCTGACGGTCCTCCCGGACGGGAACGTCCTCGCGACCGGCGGCGAGAACGGGACGGACGGCGTCGATCTCACGAAGGCGGTGCTGCCGGCAGAGCTCTGGGACGCGACCACCGAGAGGTGGACGACCCTCGCGCCCATGCAGACCCCGCGCCTGTACCACTCGATCGCGCTGCTCCTCCCCGACGGCCGCGTGCTGCTCGCGGGCGGAGGACAGCTCGAGAACTCGACGGCGACGAACGAGACGAATGCGGAGATCTACTCGCCGCCGTACCTCTTCAAGGGCGCCCGCCCGACGATCACGTCCGTCCAGACGAACATCGACTACGGGAAGGACTTCACGATCACGACGCCGGACGCAGCAGCGATCCAGTCGGTCGCCCTGGTCCGCCCCGGCGCCGTGACCCACTCGATCGACATGCAGCAGCGCTACGTCCCGCTGACGTTCACGAAGGGCGCGGGCGCGTTGACCGCGACCGCGCCGGCCGCTGCCGCGACGGCGCCCGGCGGCTACTACATGCTCTTCATCGTCAACAGCGCCGGCGTGCCCTCGGTCGCGGGCTGGGTGCGCCTCCCGGCCCCGTGGGAGGACACCGTCCCGCCGACGGCGCCGTCGGGCCTCTCGGCCGCCGGCGTGATCGGGCAGGCGACGCTGTCGTGGAGCCCGGCGACGGACAACAAGGCAGTCGCGCGCTACGAGGTCTACCGGTCCACCTCGCCGGGAGTCACCGCGACGCCGGCGAACTGGATCGGCGAGACGACGACGACGTCGTACACCGACAAGACCGCACCGGGGACGTACTCCTACGTGGTGACCGCCGTCGACGGCGCCGGCAACGCAGGGCCGTCCTCGAACGAGGCGACCGTCAACGTGCTCGCCGACACCAACGCGCCGACTGTCGCCGTCAACTTCCCCGCACCGGGCCAGACCGTGTCCGGCACGGTCGGAGTGACCGCGAGCGCGAGCGACAACATTGCGGTCGCAGGCGTGCAGTTCCGCCTCGACGGGCAGCCGCTCGGCGCCGAGTCGACGACGTCGCCGTTCGGCGTCAGCTGGGACACCACGCTGGCGGCGAACGGCACGCACACCCTGACCGCCGTCGCACGGGACGGCGCCGGGAACACGGCGACGTCGGCAGCCGTCGTCGTCACGGTCTTCAACCAGGTCTCGGGCATCCAGTTCGTGCGCGACCTCGGCGCCGCGAACGCGTCGAACACCGGTCAGACCGTGCAGCTCACGCTCGCGAGCCCGGTGCCCCAGGGCCACACCGTGATCGTGGCCGCGGGCATCAACTCCTGGAGCACCCTCGTCAGCTCGATCACTGACACGAGGGGCAACAGCTACACCGTCGACTCGACCGTCAACCACACGGGCACGTCCCTGAACAGCTACATCGGCTCCGGCTACGTCTCGACGGCGCTCCAGGGCGGCGACAAGGTCACCGTTACGTTCTCGGCCAGCCTCTACTCGACCCGGCTGGTCAGCGCCGCCGACTTCGCGGGTATCGCGTCCGCGAATCGCGTCGACGCGGCGGCCGGCGCGCAGGGAAGCTCTGCGGCTCCGACGACGCCGACCCTCACCACCACGCAGCCGGGCGAGCTGTTGATCGCGAACGTCGGATCCGCCAATGCTGCGGCGTTCACGCCGGCCTTCCCGTTCACCTCGCTCACGGCGACGAGCGCGACGCTCGGCAGCGTCTCCCGGAGCATCTATCCCTCGTGGTGGCTCGCATCGAGCTCGGGGTCGTACAAGGCGACCGGGTCGCTCGCGGCGGGCTCACAGTGGACGGCGGGAATCGTCGCCTACCGGCCTGCCGGCAGCAATCTGCCGCCGGGGGACACCACTCCCCCGTCGGCGCCCGGCTCGCTGACGGGAACCTCCTCCGCAATCGGCCAGGCGAGCCTGTCGTGGGGTGCGGCGACGGACAACACAGGCGTCTCCCGCTACGAGCTGTACCGGTCGGCGTCGCCGGGCGTCACGGCGACGTCCGGGAACTGGATCGCCGAGTCGACGACGCTGTCGTACACAGACCAGACGGCACCCGGGACGTACTACTACGCGGTGGCCGCGGTCGACGGCGCCGGCAATGCGAGCGCCCTCTCCAACGAGGTCATGGTCAAGGTCCTCGCCGACACGACCGCGCCGACGGTCTCCGTCAACAACCCGGCGGGCGGGCAGACCGTGGCCGGAACCGTGACCGTCAGCGCGGCTGCGAGCGACGACGTCGGCGTGGCGGGCGTTCAGCTGAAGCTCGACGGCCAGCCGCTCGGCTCCGAGGGAACCGCCGCGCCGTACAGCGCGACCTGGGACACGACGAGCTCCGCGAACGGCACGCACACCCTGACGGCGGTCGCGCGCGACGCCGCCGGCAACGTCACGACCTCGGCGCCGGTGACGGTCACGGTCTTCAATCAGTCTGCCGGCATCCAGTTTGTGGCCGACCTCGGGACTGCGAACGCCGCCAACACGGGACAGACGGTGCAGCTGACGCTTCCCGGCCCGGTAGCGAAGGGCCATACCGTGATCGTCTTCGCCGGCATCAACTCCTGGGGGATCCTCGTCAACTCGATCACCGACACGAAAGGCAACGTCTACACGGTCGACGCGACGGTCAACCACACAGGCACGTCGTTGAACACCTACATCGGCTCCGGCTACGTCTCGACGGCGCTGCAGACCGGCGACAAGATCACCGTCACCTTCTCCGCGAGCCTCTACTCGACGCGGATGGTCAGCGCCGCCGACTTCACGGGCATCGCGTCGACGAACCGCGTCGACACGGGCGTCGGAGCGATCGGGAGCTCTGCGGCCCCGAGCACGCTGACCCTGACGACGGGTCAGCCCGGCGAGCTCCTCGCCGCCGGTTTCGGGTCCGCGAACAACGCGGTCTTCACGCCGGCCTTCCCGTTCACGGCCCTGACGCCGACGGGAACACTCCTCGGCACCGTCGCGCGCAACATCTATTCGAGCTGGTGGATCGCACCGAACATCGGCACGTACAAGGCGAGCGGGACGCTGAGCGCGGCCGCTCAGTGGACGGCGGCGCTTGTGGCCTACAGACCCGCCGGCTGATCCGGGAGCCCCGCGGGCGCCGGGCGCGATACTGCGGCGCGTGTTCACCCCGCTCCACCGCGGCGGCTCAGGCCCGCCGCTTCTCTGCATCCACGGGTTCCTCGACACCTGGCGCACCTGGGAGCTCGTGCTGCCGGTGCTCGAACGCCGGCACGAGGTGCTCGCGCCGACGCTCCCAGGACACGCCGGCGGCCCGCCGCTCGATCGAGCCGCGTCCGGAACCCAGCTCGTCGACGCGCTCGAGCGCGTGCTCGACGCCGCGGGCCTCGAGAGCGCCCACGTCGTCGGCAACTCGCTCGGCGGCTACCTCGCGCTCCAGCTCGCGGCGCGTGGACGTGCACGCTCCGTTGTCGCGCTCGCCCCGGCCGGCGGCTGGGCTCCCCGCCGCAGGGGCGCCGAGGAGACGCTGGCGCACTTTGCGTCCCTGACGGAGCTGCTCGAAGCCGCGGCGCCGTTCGCCGACGACATCGTCTCGACGCCCGAAGGCCGGCGGCAGGTGACCCAGTTCATCACGACCGACTACGAGCACATCCCCGCGGAGCTGCTCTCCCACCTGCTTCGCGGCGCGGCGCTGTGCGAAGTGGACTCGCTGCTCGGCTACGCGCGCACCGAAGGCTGGACACTCGACGCGCGGAGGATCGACTGTCCCATTCGCATTCTCTGGGGCACCGACGACCAGGTGCTCCAATGGCCCGCGGCGGCGGCGCGCTACCGCGAGGAGTGGCTGCCCAATGCCGACTGGGTCGAGCTCGACGACGTCGGCCACTGCCCGCAACTCGACGTCCCCTCAGTCGTGGCCGAGCTGATCGTCGACTTCACGTCGCGCTGACCGCGGCGCAAGAATCGTTCAGTCGCGTCTCCGACCGAGTGCCTCGGACGCGCGTCTCGGCAGCTCGCGGAGCCGCTGCCGGTCGCGGATGTACTTGCGCGCGGCGGCGTCGGCGACGACTGGCTCGCGCCGCAGTGCCGCGCGTGTGTAGCCGGGGACCATCGCCCACGCGGATGGAGAGACGCGCATGCGGAAGAGGGCGCGGGCGACGAGGTATGTCGGTCGGTAACCCATGTAGTACGCGGTCGAGCCCTGATCGTGGAACGCGCGGCGCATGCCGTCGCGCTCGCCCATCCTGCGGTGGTGGAAGAAGGGGAGGGTGCGGATGCTCCGCGTCCGCCAGCCGCGGACGGCGGCCACGACCTCGTCGATCCCGTCCCACCCGAGGCGCGGCTCGAGCGGTTGCACGTCCTGCAGACACTCCCAGCGGTATGCGCGGGTCGCCCCGCGCACGTGGTCCCCCGTCACCCAGCGCTCGCGCCACGCGCCCTCCTCTAGCTCGAAGCATGCACCGCCTGCGATGCCGAGCTTCGGGTCGGCCTCGAAGGCCGCAAGCAACTGGTCGAAGAAGTCGGGGAGCAGCGAGACGTCGGCGTCGAGCTTGAGCACGATGTCGGGCGTCTCCGGGAGCGCCGCAAGGCCGGCCTGGAAGGCGGCGACGTCGCGGCCGGAAAGTCTGCCGTCGACGAGCTGACCGCCGTCTGCAGGGGCCGAGATGACCGAGATCCAGTCGTGCTCCTGCGCCAGCTGCGTCACGACCTCGGCGGTTTCGTCGGTGCTCCCGTCGTCGACGACGACCCACGCGATCGGCCGCACCGTCTGGGAGACGAGCGACGCGGCGAGGCGCTGGAGGTTCTCCTCCTCGTCCCGCGCTGGGGTCACCAGCGCGTATTCGAGCCGTCGCGGCGTCTCGTCGACGGGGGGTGACACAGCGGCAGTCGCCGTCATCGGGACAAACGGTAGTTACGCCCCTTCCGCACGGACACTGGCGATCGGGGCAGGATCGCGTGTTCGGCCTAGCCGAGCGGCTAGTGCCCCTTCAGTGAATGTTGCCGCGTTCCTGGCGAGCGAAAAGCAAGCGCGGCAAGGACGCAGGGAGCCTCGATAGCTCTGCCTATCGGGGCGACCGAGGACGCGGCCGCGCGCCGCTTTGCAGCCGCCAGGGACACGGAGGACATTTGCTGAAGGGGCACTACGTCCGGAGCGCGGTTGCGGCAGCCGCGAGGTAGCCCGCGCGGGTTTCCCGGCCTCCCTTGCCGAGGGCGGCATGCGCCACACTCCCGAGTGCGACGCCGAGACGCTCCGCCGTCGCCGCCGGGCGCCTCCGGTGGCGCTCCGCGTAGAGCACGCGACTCCGCGCGAGCACCGGGAGGAGCGAGGCGCGGGGGGCAGACTGCCCGCCCTCGTGCTCGGCGACGGCCTCCGCAACGAAGCGGACGCGGTAACCGGCATCCCAGGCCCGTCGGCAGATGTCTGTGTCCTCGCAGTACATGAAGAACCGCTCGTCGAAGCCAGCGAGCCGCTCCAGCACGTCACGGCGGGCGAGCAGGCAGGCGCCGGAGAGCCAGTCGGCGTCGCCCGTTCTCTCGTAGCGCGCCCGGTCGCGGACGACCTCATCGGTCCATTCGGCCCCGGGGACGAGCCGGTGGAAAAAGACGGCCTGGGCGAAGGTCGAGCGAAGCTGTGGAAAGCGCCGGATCGAGTAATCGAGCGCACCTCGATCGTCGACGATCTTCGGCCCGACGATCGCCGTCTGCCCGTCAGCGTCGAGTGCGTCCGCGAGCGCCCGCATGGCGCCGCCCGAGATCGTCGCGTCCGGGTTGAGGAAAAGCACGGCAGGCGCGGTTCCTGCGCGCCAGCCGAGGTTGCAGCCGGCGCCGAATCCTCGATTCTCGCCCGCACGCACGAGCGTCAGCGGCAAATCAGCGACGGCGTCACCGCTTCCGTCCGGTGAAGCGTTGTCGACCACGATGGTCCGCACCCAATCGAGCTCGAGGAGCGGAGCGATGCAGTCACGGATACGGTCGCGGCTGTTGTAAGCGACGATCACGACGTCCACGATCTGCACGGTTCGACCGACGCTAGCAACGTTCCCCGGCGCCGAACGACCAGTCTTCGGCGAGGCTGGATACCCTGCCCGGCCGATGAGACGTGCGCTGCTCACTGCGTTCGTGGCCGCTGCGGCCTTCGCCGTCCCCGGAGCCTCCGGCGCCGGGCCCGCGACGCTCTGGCTCGCTCCGAACGGCAGCGACGGCGCGCGCTGCACCCACGCCACACCGTGCCGCTCGTTCGACGCCGCGTTCCAGGCGGCGCCGCCCGGCGCGCGGGTTGTCGTCGCCGCCGGCAATTATCCGCCCCAGAGCGTCTATCCGTCGACCCGCCGCGGCGCCCCTGTCGTCTTCGCTCCGCTGCCCGGCGCGAAGGTGACGATCGCCGACGAGCTGAATGTGTACGGCTCGCACGCGGAGTTCGAGGATATGACTGTCTCCGACTGGTATGTACGCGACGGCGCCAGCGACCTGACGTTCCGGCGGATGAAGGTGCAGCTGTTCTTCATCCGCAGCGCCTCGAGAATCCGCGTGCTGGGCGGCTCCGTCGGCGGCATCGATTCGGGCGATTCCGCGACGATCGGCTCCACGTACAGGTCGCGCGTGCCGTCGCGGAACATCCTGATCGACGGCGTCTCGTTCCACGACATCACGCGCAAGAACGTGCCGAACGGCCACGTCCAGTGCCTGTTCGTCCAGTCGGTCGCCGGGCTCGCGATCCGAAACTCGACGTTCCGGCACTGTGACGTCTTCGACGTCTACGTCAACAACATCGACGTCGGCCCCGTGCCGAAGAACATCCTGTTCGAGAACGACCTCTTCGACAAGGCGAGCGACGGCGGCTTCTACTCGCTCTACGTGCGAAACGACCCGGGCGACACGATCGACGGGCTCGTCGTGCGCTACAACTCGTTTCTCCAGGGGGCCCATTTCGACCCGGGCTCCTACACCGACTCGCGCGTCGTTGCGAACGTCTCGCCGTTTACCCAGGCGCAATGCACGAGAGGCCTGACCTTCGCGTACAACGTCTTCGATGCCGCACGCTGCGGACCGACCGACCGTCGGGCGTCGCTCGGCTTCGTCGATCCCGTCGAGTTCCGGCTCGGACTGAAACGGGGGAGCGTCGGCATCGACCGCGGCGATCCGACGGAATTCCCGCGCCGCGACATCCGCGGGCGTCGGCGACCGCGCGGCAAGGGGCCCGACGCCGGGGCGTACGAGAACGCATAGACCTCGAATCCTTGACCATCGGGGAGTGACGACGCCGGGACGCCGTTCCTACGATTGGCGCATGAGCTTTCGGCGCCTGCTCGGCCGCTTCTCGCTGGGCTCCTACCGGCTCGGGCAGCGAGCCTGGGGCAAGGGCTTCTCGGTGCTTGCGGGTGGTGCCTTCGGCGAGTTCGGGC
>Ga0075425_100001395_pt1 | contig 23723 bp, 11 predicted proteins | sample SoiMethybrSBSTD4_FD_75300 | JGI IMG/M metagenome (GOLD analysis project Ga0075425, IMG submission 75300) | Bulk soil microbial communities from a Populus tree surrounding site in Tennessee, USA - Soil MetaG P. TD hybrid SBSTD4 | ecosystem: Environmental > Terrestrial > Soil > Tree plantation... | reverse complement strand
GATGCCGACGCCGGTGTCGGCGACCGACACCACACACTCGGCATCGTGCCGCGCCGCGACGACGCGAATCGAGCCGCCCGCGGGCGTGAACTTGATCGCGTTCTCGATCAGGTGGGCGATCACCTCGAAGGCCTTCGGCGAATCGAAATTTGCCAGCAGCGGCCCGGCCACGTCGCTCGTCAGTGAGACCGACCCATCGGCCGCAATCGGGCGGAAGATCTCGACGGCGTGGTCGATCAGCGTGGCGACGTCGTGCGCGTCCCCGATCGGACGCGGCGCCTCGAACTTCGCCACCTCGAGGTCGCGGATCAGGCGCTCCATCACGCCGGCGGAGTGCAGGATGTCGTCGGCCCAGCCGTACAACTCGCAGTCGCCGGTGTCGGGCGCGTGCTGGCGGATCAGCGCTGCGCTGCCACTCATCGCGGTGAGCGGCGCCAACAGATCGTGGCTGACGATCGAGAGCAGGTCGTTCGCCTGGAACTCCGTGCGCGACTTCGCCTGCGTGGCGGCCACGGGCGACACCTTCAATGAAGCGGCAACGCCGTGAAGGCTCTTGGCCAGCGCTGCGAGCGTGTCGGCGACCTGCCCGATCTGTTCGGACACGACCGGCAGCGGCGCGAGGCGCCGGCTGCCGGTGTTGCCCTGCTCGGAAAAAGAGGCCGTCGTTGGATCGTCTGCCATGAATTCACCGCACGGTCATCCCCCGCGCGACCAGGCGCGCGGGTTGTGGAAGCGCGTCATCGAGACCGCGCGGGTTACTTGTTGAACGTGGCCTGAACCTTCGAATCCTTCGTCACGGTCACGGTGCAGGTCGGGCTCGTACCGATGCACGCGTCCGACCAACCGGCGAACCCGCCGACCGTGGGCACCGCCGTCAGCGTGACCGTCGATCCGACCGGCACCTTCGCCGAACAGGTGTTGTTCGGACAATTGATGCCGCCGATGTCGCTGACCACCGTGCCCTTGTTGCTGAGGCCGATCGACAGCGTGACGAGCGACGTCTTCGTCGGCGGCGGCGGCGGCGTGGTTGGGGTTGGCGGAGGAGGTGCGATGGTTGTCGAGTTCGAGAACGTCGCGCCGACGTTCAGGTGCGCGTCGACCAGGACCGTGCAGTTGTTCGACGTACCCGAGCACGCGCCGGTCCAGCCGGTGAATTTGACTCCGCCACCGTTCGATGCAGTCAGCGTGGTCGTTGCGCCGGTCGGATAGAGTGCCGAGCAATTGTTGCCGCAATTGATGCGGCCGTCTTTGGACGTCACCGTTCCGCTGCCGACTCTTGATACTGTCACCGACGGAACCACCACGTTCGCGGCGGTCATCTGCGCACTCATTAGCTGTCCGACTTCGCCCTCAGCGGGCGACGTGCACGTCAGATCGGCGCAGACGGCCTGATGAAAGAACGGATCGTAGACGCCGGTGTACTCGTACACCTCGTAGCGTCGCACCACCGCACCGGTATCGGCGCTCAACGTGCCGGCATTGTGCTGGCGGCCGCGCGACTGCCTCTGGGTGCCGCCGCCGTTGGTGAACTGAATCTGCGGGTCAGCCTGGATGAGCGACCACACGACTTCAGCGGACGACGCATCCTCCGGAACGACGGTCGGGTTGTCGTTGGTGAGCTCGCCGAGCGCGACCGAACGGCCCATCGGACGTCGATAGATCTTCAGCCAGAACGCGTCGCCGTAACTTGTCGGGTAGGTCGCCCGCGGCGCATCGACGTCCGCGTTCAGGACCGGCGCGCCTATCGTCGGCGGCGTCACCCAGTACGCGGGGGTGGCGACGGTGATCGGGAGCACGCCCGGGACCAACGAACCGGCGGCCCGCGGGTCGGCGACGAGCCAGCGGTATGTCGCCTTCGTCGCCGTGGCGAGCAGGGTCACGCCGAAGTGCTCGCAGCCCGACACGTCGTACGCCGGACCGGCCCACTGATAGCACGCACCGGCGAGCGGCGCCCCAGGGTCGTGAGGAGCCGTCGTCGCCGTAAATCCGGTGGCCGGGTTGTAGGCGCTCGCCCAGCGCACGACCAGGCCGGTGTCAGTCGGGACGATCGACGGCGCACCGTAGCGCTCCGTCTCGAAGGTCGACGAGACGTCTTCGGGATGCAGGCCCTCGAACTCGATCTCGAAGCCGTGCGTTTCCTGCTGCTGGTTGTTGGCGACGTCGAAGTTGCCGAGCGAGCCGATCACTGTCGCGCTCTGCGCTCGCACCGCTCCTTGCGCGGCGAGCAGCACACCAGCGACGACACCGATAGCAATTCCTGATTTCTTCACGATGACACCCTTCAGTTATTGGACTGAACGCCGTGCGGCGAACGCACGGCGCAAATGGTTCTCGAGCGCAGCGAATTTTTCAGCGCGGCTCGTAAAGAGCAACCGAAGTGCCACGCGCGCGATCGCCGCGTGCGCATCGTTTGTTCGTGAAAGTGCGCGCGGCGCGATTACTCGCGAGGGCGGCCGTTCGCATTAGTCACGGGAAGAGAGGATTTGTTAGTCCACGAATTTCGAGAACTTCCCTGTCGCCGTTCGTGAGCCCTTGCAAATTTCGGTGAATTTCCCGCACCGCCGTGTCGGCTGGTCGCGGCACTTCTCTTGCCCCTCTGTTCTTTAGACGGACACGAGCGCAACAGCTCACATGAGCTCGTCCAGGCGCGCGTGCCTGGTTCACCGCAACAACACAGGTCAGCAGTTTTCAGATGCGACGCGACTGAGCGTCGCACCCGGTAGCCGGTCTGTGTCGCGACGCACTCAGAGGGAGAACAAGAGCAAATGGTGACGAAAGGAATCCGCGGAGTAGTGACGACGGCGATCCTCGCGCTCGCAGTCGCCGCGCTGTGGCCGGCCGCGCAGGTGCGCGCGCAGCTGCCGATGCCGACGTCGACGATCTTCGAGATGACCGGCTTCATTCAGAGCGCGACGCTCGACAGCAGCGACGCGTTTTCCGGCGGCACGCTGACGATGAACAACCACGTCGTCGTGATCCCGAAATACACGATCTTCCAGATGCCGGCGACGAACCTGACGTGGAGCGAGCTGTTCACGCAGGCGCCGGCGCCGTGGGGCCCGAAGCAGACGGGCCTCGCGCTGAACGATACGCCGAGGCCTGACTACACCTTCGAAGTGACGGTGCAGGGCAACCGCGTCGGCGACACCTACATCGCCGGCCTGTTGTTCATCTCGAACAACTCGCTCCAGATGCACCAGGGATTCATCAGCGCCATCGACTATGCGAATGGCGAGTTGGTCGTCGGCGGTTCGCGCGTGCGCCTCAACGACCCGATCGGCCGCTTCGGTCGCGCAATGACCCACGACAAGCGCTTCACCATCGACGAGGACAACCCGACGGTGAAGAGCGAGACCGGCTACCCGATGTGCATTCCGCGCACCGATCCGGCCGCTGCCGACGACCCGCTCTGTCCGCAGAGCAACCGCCCGTCGGGCCAGTCGATTTTCACGATGGCGACGCTCCCCGCTCCGACGGCGGCCGAACGCCAGAATCCCGCGCTGCGGACCGTGGCCCTCGATCCGTGGCGCGCGGCGCCGTTCCAGGTCGGCGACTACGTGACCGTGAAGGGACCGATTGTGAAGGACGCCGCCGGTCAGTACATCTCGGCGTACGCAGTCGACGCGAACGTGGGCATCTTCACCGCGCCGGGCACGCAGCCGGTCTATGTGAGCGTCGACGTCATCCTCATGGGCACCGGCCCGCTCGACGATCCGACGCTCGCGCAGGAAGGCGCCAAGCGGACGGTCGCCGAAGGCTTCTCCACCGACTTCACCGCGCCCGTAGTCATTTCAGCCGTTGACGTCAACGCCTGCACCGGCGAAGGCGTCGATCGCCTGTGGAACGCCGAAGCTATCGATCCGGGGCCGCCGAACGGCGCCGTCGCCGGCCGCTGGCGATTCCGTCCCGGCGCGCCGTTGTTCGACCTGAAGGGGTTCCCGTTCCTGCCGCCGACGCGTGAAATCCACGTCGTCAGCTTCAGCGGCACGGTGACGACCATGAACGGCCTCAGCGCAGGCGAGTACACCGCTCCGGTCATGGAGTTCATCCTCCCGGAAAACCGCGGCATCGGGTCACCGATCGTTCCCGGCAACTTCGAGACGATGGCGTTTCTGACGCAGGGCTCGGGCCCACGAGGCGCCGCCTTCACCGGTCAACTCGATCCGTGGCCGGGCGCGACGAAGCCAGTGCGGAACGCGTGCGCCATCGTCGGTTCGGACCTGAGCGTGCAGCCCGGCCAGACTGTCACGCTCGATGGCAGCCCAAGCATCGCGGCGAATGTCCCGACGGGCGCGGTCAAATATGCGTGGTCGCAGATCAGCGGCCCCGCCGTCACGCTCGCCAACGCGAACACGGCGACGGCGACGTTCACCGCGCCGGGTGCGCCGGCCGTTCCCGTCGGCTCGACCGCAGTGCTTACGTTCAAGCTGGCGGTGACAGGTCCGGCCGGCACCGTTGACAGCCGCACCGTAACGGCCACCGACACGAACCCGGATATGACCCCGCCGAGCGTCACGGCGCCAGCCGTGACTCAGGTAACGACGACAACGCCGAAGACGGTCACGATGACGGCCATCGCAACCGACAACGTCGGCGTCGCGAGCGTCACGTTCCTCTACAGCTACACCTCGAACGGCGTGAAGCAAACCGGCACCGTCATCGGCACCAGGACGGCGACGGCAAACCAATGGACCGGATCGTTCGTGCCCAGTGTGGCCACGAGCTACACGTTTACGGCTGTCGCGAGCGACAACGTCAACCAGACAACGAGCGCGGCAACGACCAAGTCGCTCGTGAGGTAGGCCCGTCATGTCCGCAGATCTGAAGCACAAGGAGAGAAGTTCCATGGGCATCCGTTCAAAGGCAACCGCGCTGGTTGCCGGCGCGACCGCCGCTTACGTCGCCGTCTTCGCGACGATGTCGGGCGTCCACGCGCAGCAAACCTCGAAACCGGTCGTGACGCCGACGTCGCTCAAGTCGGTCGTCGTCCAGGATCCGCCGAACCTCGGCGACTTCGTCGCCGACAAGGCCGCAGCGATCCGGCTCGGCAAAGCGCTGTTCTGGGAGCAGCAGGCGTCGAGCGATAACAGCCTGGCCTGCGCCAGCTGTCATTTCCATGCCGGCGCTGATAGCCGGGTCAAGAACCAGATGAATCCCGGCGGCAGCAACGCGTTCAATGCCGTGGGCTCGGGCAACAAAGGCGGACCGAACTACACGATGACCGCCGGCGACTACGCGTTTCATCGGCTGTCGAATCCCGATGACCGCGAGTCGGTCGCGCTCTACGACACCGACGACGTGTACGGTTCGTCCGGCGTGTTCAATTCCGACTTTACCAAGAATCTCGGGCCGATCGAAAAGCAGACCTACTACCCGGACGGCGTGTTCCAGGTCGGCAACATCCAGACGCGCCGCGTGACCGGACGCAACGCGCCGACGGTGATCAACGCGGCGCTGAATTTCCGCAACTTCTGGGACGGCCGCGCCAACTTCGTGTTCAACGGCGTGACGCCGTTCGGTCCGCGCGACGCCGATGCGCGCATCTGGGTGGACGATTGGTACACCGACGCCAGTGGCGCGCAGGTCGAGCGCGCAGTGAAGGCGGTCGTCCGGATCCCGTTCGCGAGCCTGGCGTCCCAGGCGGTCGGTCCAGCCCTGAGCGCATTCGAGATGTCGGGCGCCAGCCGCAACTTCTCGGATCTCGGTCACAAGCTGCTGTCGACGCGGCCGCTCCTCAACCAGACGGTCTCCTCGACCGACAGCGTGCTCGGCAAATACCGCAACGTGCTCGGCCTCGGGCTCAGCATCGCCAACTACGAAACGATGATCAAGGCGGCGTTCCAGCCGGAATTCTGGAACGTTCCCGATGCGACGTTCAAGGCCGCGTCGGGTCTGCCGTACCGGCAGATCGAGGCGAACTTCTCGCTGTTCTGGGGCATCGCGATTCAGCTGTACGAGTCGACGCTCATTTCCGACGACTCGCGCTTCGACCGCTACGCCGCCGGCGACAGGACCCAGCTCACGGCACAAGAGCAGCTCGGGCTGTCGATCTTCACCAGCGACAAGGGCAAGTGCGTCGAGTGCCACAAGGGCGCGGAGTTCACCGGCGCGTCGACGCGGATGGTGCTCGGCAGCCAGTCCGACGGCTTCGCCGGCGACGGTCCCATCGAGAACATGCTGATGGGCGACCAGCAGACGGCGATCTACGACAACGGCTTCTACAACATCGGCGTCTCGCCGACCAAGCGCGACATCGGCGCCGGCGGCACCGACCCCTGGGGGAATCCGCTGTCGTTCTCGCGCTCCTTCAAGGGACTGCTCGGCGGCCGCTTCGCCCCGGACTCGTACACGCACAGCCTCGACCCGTGCACCTATACGGTCGTCGGCGGCTGCCTCGTAGTCCGCGATCCGAACACACGGGATGCGATCGACGGCTCGTTCAAGACGCCGACCTTGCGCAACGTCGAGCTGACCGGGCCGTATTTCCACAACGGCGGCTACGCGACGCTCGAGCAGGTGATCGACTTCTACAGCCGCGGCGGCAACACACGCCGTACCGATAGCGGCGACAGCAGCGGCTTCGACAAGAACGCCACGAATATGAGCGCCGACATCATGCCAATCGGCCTGTCGGCGGCGGAGAAGGCGGCACTGGTCGCGTTCCTCAAGACGCTCACCGACGATCGCGTGCGCTATGAGAAGGCGCCGTTCGATCACCCGTCGCTGAAGATCCCGCACGGTCACAAGGGCGACAACAACGCGGTTCAGTCGACCGACGGCGTCAAGGCGCTCGACGAGTACATGACGCTGCCGGCTGTCGGCGCAGCCGGGGTCACGACGCCGATCAAACCGTTCCTGCAGTAGGTGACGACCATGTCGACAAGGGTGAAGGAGAACAGAGCAATGCGATCGAGATATGGCCGGACCATCGCCGTCGTCGTCGCGCTCCTCGCGAGCGTGACGCTGCGGCCGCAGGCCCAGACGCCGGCGCCGAAGGGCGCGGCGCCGTTCGACATCATCGGGTTCATCGACGCCGCGACGGTCACGCCGGAAGCCGACGGCTTCTCGGGCGGCGGCACGGTCACGGTTAACGGCACGACCATCATCGTGCCGAAACACACGCTGCTGCAGATGCCGGCGTTCGCGCTGACCTGGCAGGAGCTGTTCGCGATGGCGCCGACGCCGTACGGGCTCGGCTCGGGTCCGGACGGCGAGGACCAGAGCGGTCTCGCAAAGGCCGATGTCCCGGCGCCTGCGACCACTTACGAGATCCACGTCCAGGGCAACCGCATCGTCTCGGGCGGCCAGGAGCAGTACATCGCCGGCCTGGTGTTCATCGCGCAGCAGTCGCTGAACAACGGCGCCGGGTTCATCAACTACATCGACTACGCGACCGGCGAGATGCGCGTCGGCGGCAAGATCGGCGACCCGGCGAGCGGCGCGCGCGTCGTCATCAACGACCCGACGGGCAAGTTCGCGCCGGTTCCGGCAAACCCGGCGAACGACACGCGCTTCACGATCGACGAGGACAACCCGACGGTGCGCTCGGAGACCGGCTATCCGATGTGCATACCGCGCAATGGCTCACCCGACGGCGATGACAACTGCCCGCAGTCGAACCGGCCAAAGGGCGCCGGCGGCACCTTCCTGTCGACGTTCACGACCGACATCCCGGCGGGTTGGGAGTTCATGACGCCGCCGGACTATGCGCCGAACGGCTCGAACGCGCTCGTCATGGCGCCGTTCGAAGTCGGCGACTACGTCAGCTACAACGGCCATCTGTCGACCGACGCGAAAGGCGACTTCGTCCTCGCACATGGCGTGATCGCCAACGTTGGGATCTTCACGCAGCCCGGCACGCAGCCGACCTACGTCGCCATCGACGTGATGCTGCTCGGCGTCGCCGGCGCGCCGGTGCCGTTCCTGCCGCAGGAAGCGACGGTGCGGACGCGCATCGAAGGGTTCACGACCGACCCGTCGAGCTTCGTCATGCTCAGCGCGCTCGACGTCGATCCCTGCAACGGCCAAATCACCGAGCGGTTCTACGACATGGTCGCCGTCGATCCGGGTCCGGCGCCGGTCGGCGCCGCTGCCGCGCCCGGGCGTGGCGTCGGTGCGGTCGCCGGGCGCTGGCGGTGGAGGCCGAACTCTGAAGGCGCGTTCCTGCCGCCGACGCGCATGTTGAAGGCGACGAGCATCAACGGGCAGTACTTCGACTGGAACACGGGCGACTCGCGCACGCCAGCCGGACTCGAGGCGGGCATCTATGCAGCGCCGAACTTCGAGTTCCTGTTCGCCGAGAACCTCGGGATCGGCAATCCCCCGGTGCCGAGCAACTTCCAGGAATTCCCGTTCCTCGCGAACGGGTCGGGCGCCTACTACGGCGCAATCCCCGGCGAGCTGCCGCTGGGGCGTCTCGGCCAACTCGATCCGTGGCCCGGCGCCGTGGCGCCGGCGGCGCCGGCGTGTTCGGCGACCGACCCATCGGCCCCGGCGGTGTTCACGCCGGTCGCCGACGCCGGTCCCGCGCAGTCGGTGACGCGCGGCACGACGATCACGCTCGACGCGTCGGGCAGCCGCGACACGACGGTGCCGTCGCCGATGCCGCTCACCTTCACGTGGCGACAGCTCGGGACCGACGGAAAGCCGCTCGCCGTCTCGCCGGCAACCGCAGGTCAACGCATCCTGCTGCCGGCCGGAGTTCCAGCGTTCGGGACCACGGTCGACACTCCGCGGATGACGTTCAGCGTCGACAGGTTCGCGAACGGCCAGCACATTCCGGACAACACCGTGCTGACGTTCCGCGTCGACGTGTCGAACTGCAACGAGTTCTCCTTTGAAGGCACCTGCGCCTCATCGTCGGCGACGACGACGGTCACGATTTCGAAGGATGCGGCACCAACCGACACGCTCACTGCCGCGACCGCGATCTGGCGCGCGAAGCGTTCGCGCCTCGACGTCAACGCCACCACCAGCGACCCGTCGGCGGTGCTCACCGTCGCCGGATTTGGCGAGATGGGTCCAGCGCTGCCCATCGCCACCGGTGTGCCTGCTCCGGCGGGAGACCGGTCGTATACGCAAGTCGGCGTCAACCCGCCGCCATCGGAAATCACCGTGCGTTCGAGCCTGGGCGCGACCGTCACCGTGCCGGTGACCATTCGCCCGTAACCCGTGTTGTCTGTTCCGAGTAACTGAGAAGGAGTTGTTTGTCATGGGTCTGTTTCTCCCGAAGAATGCGTCCAGGCTCGCACTGAAAGCGGCACGCCAGGCGCAGGACGAACGGCGCGGCATCATCAAGGCCTTGTCGCACGGCAAGGTGTCGCGTCGCGACCTGATCAAGATGGGCCTGTTCACCGGCGCCGGCACGCTGGCGGCGATCAAGGGTCTCCACCCGCTGCAGCGGAACCTGCTGGCGCAGACGCCAGGTGGCCCCGGCATCCCGACCGGCCTGCCGCCGTCGCCGCTGTTCGGCGCAACCGCGTTCAGCCAGCCGATGCCGCGGTTCGACGTGCTGCCGCGCAAGCCGATCGACTGCAACGCACCGCTCGGCTCGCCGATGATGCCGTTCAGCTATGTGCCGACGAAAGAAGCGAACGAGATCGATCGCTACAACTGCGATCCGCTGCTTGGCGGCGGCACCGGCCCGGTCGAAGGGCGCCCCGGCGGCCCGATGTGGGCGCATCAGATGTGGGACCGGTTCCCGCCGCAGGTCGCCGTCGAAGTCACACAGCAGGGCAACAAGGGTCCGAACACGACCTACAACCCGCAGATCTCGCAGTCGCAGATCAACCTGATGGGCATCGCGCCCTCGCAGGCGCTCGATCTGCGCTTCCACCCCGGCCTGCCGGTGCAGGACGAAAACTCGGTGTGGACCTTCAACGGCTCGATTCCGCCGAAGCTCCTGATCGGCCGCTACGGCGAACCGATCCTGATGCGCCATCACAACGGCCTGCCGGCCGACGTGACGAAGAACAACGGGTTCGGCCGTCACACAATCTCGACGCACGAGCACAACGGCCACCACGGCGCGGAGAACGACGGCTTCACCGGCGCGTTCTTCTTCCCGGGCCAGTTCTACGACTACCACTACCCGATCCTGCTCGCCGGCTTCACCTCGATGAACACCGGCGCCACCGATCGATTCGCGTCGTCGCCGACCGACGCGGGCGGTCTCAAGCTCGTGCCCGGTGACTGGCACGAGACGATGAGCACGCACTGGTTCCACGACCACATGTTCAGCTTCACCTCGCAGAACGTCTACAAGGGCAACGCCGGGATGTTCAACATCTACAGCGGGCTCGATCGCGGCGCGGAAGACATCAACGACGGCGTCAACCTTCGACTGCCGAGCGGCCAGGCGAGCAAGACCGGCAAGAGCTGGGGCAACCTCGATTACGACGTCAACCTGATGCTCGCCGAGAAGGCGTTCGACGCGAACGGCCAGCTGGCGATGGACATCCTCCAGTTCGATGGCTTCATCGGCGACGTGATGACGGTGAACCTGGCGTACAAGCCGTTCATGAACGTGGAGCGGCGGAAGTACCGCTTCCGCATCCTCAACGCGAGCGTGTCGCGCTTCTTCAAGCTTGCGCTCGCCAACGCGTCGGGCGCCGCGCAGCCGATCTATCAGATCGCCAACGACGGCAACCTGCTGCCGCGCGCCATCAAGCTGACCGAGCTCGACGAGCAGGGTATCGCCGAGCGCTACGACATCGTGATCGACTTCTCGAAGTACTCGCTCGGCACGAAGCTCTACTTCGTCAATTGCTGCGAGCACCAGGACGGCAAGCTGCCGGCGAAGGACCTGTCGGTGGCGCAGGCGTTGTCGGGCGCGTCGCCCGATCCCTGCGTCGGCCGGTTCATGGAGTTCCGCATCGTCTCGAATCCGTACTATCCGGACAAGAGCGTCGTCCCGGGCTTCAGCGAGACCTACCCGACGGGCGTCGTCCCGCCGACGTCGCCGATGCTGATCCCGAATCCGGATCTCTCGCAGCTTCCGGTGAGCAACGAGCGCACCTTCGAGTTCAACCGCGGCGCCAACCAGACGTCGTTGAACAAGGACACGTCGTTCACCGGTCCGTGGGGCATCTCGGTCAACGGCATGGGTACGCTGGCGGCCAATTACGGGCGCATTTCGGCGGCGCCGAAACCGGGCACTCGCGAGATCTGGCACCTGAACAACGGCGGCGGCGGCTGGGATCACCCGATTCATATCCACTTCGAAGAGGGACAGATCCTCGACCGCGACGGCCTCTACAGCAACGTGCCGCTGTGGGAACGCGGCCGCAAGGACGTGTATCGTCTGCGGGCAGCGGGCTCGCTGACGATCACGATGCAGTTCCGCGACTTCGCCGGGACCTACATGGAGCACTGCCACAACACGGTGCACGAAGACAACGCCATGCTGGTGCGGTGGGACATCAACGGCGACCTGCAGCCACTGCCGTCGCCGGTTCCGACGCCGCAGGGCGTCACGCTCATCGATCCCGACGAGATCGAACCCGGCGCCTGACGAACCGTTAGCCGACGTTCGCCCGGCGGGCGGCCCGTATGTGGCCGTCCGCCGGATCACTCATTTTCGGATTTTCGGAGAGCACGATGAAACGCAAGACAGGGCGCGCCGCGCTCGTCGCGGCGCTCACGGGAGCGGTGTTGTCTCTGGCGGCACTGCTGCAGCCGTCGGTCGTAGCCGCCGATTCGCGTCGGTTGATCCCGGACGTCACGCTGACAACGCAGGACAACGAGCAGGTCAATTTCTACGACCTCGTGAAAGGCCGGGTTGTCGCGATCGATTTGATCTACACGACGTGTCAGTACGCGTGCCCGCTCGAATCCGCCCGGCTCGCGCGGATGCAGCAACTGCTCGGCGATCGCATGGGGAAGGACATCTTCTTCATCTCGATCTCGATCGATCCGGAGCGCGACACCCCGGCGGCGCTCAAGGCGTACGCGCAGAAGTACAACGCCGGGCCCGGCTGGATTTTCCTGACCGGCCAACAGACCGACATCGACATGCTGAGCAAGAAACTTGGCCTCTGGACCGATCCGGCGCTGACCCAGGACGGCCACACGCCGATGCTGCTCATCGGCAACGAAGCGACAGGCCAGTGGACGCAGACCTCGGCGCTCGACAACCCGAGGTACACCGCCGTCATGCTCGAGCAGTGGATGGGCGGCTCGTACAAGCAAGGCAGGAACTACCGCGAAGCCAAGCCGATTGCCAACGGTTCGGACGTCGGCGCGTACGACTTCAAGAGCTTCTGTTCGAACTGCCACACGATTGGGGGCGGCGACAAGATCGGTCCCGACCTCGCCGTCGCCTTCGATGCTCGCGATCCGCAGTGGCTCGCCGAGTATTCGCTCCGGCCCGACGCGATGCGGCAGCGCAACGATCCGATCGCCAGGATGCTCGCCGAGAAGTACCCGCACGTGCGGATGCCGAACCTCGGGCTCACGCCGACCGAGGTCCAGGCGATCATGCAATACGTCACGATCCAGAAGTCGCACGTCGCCACCGACACCGGCAATGCTACCGCGACTGCGCCGAAGGTCGTCGCCACCATCGGATCCGCATCGACGCCGGCCTCGCCGCTCGTCGACGCGGTGGTGGCGATCCAGCAAGCGCTTGCGAAGGACACGATGGTGGGCGTCGCCGCGCAGGCCAAAGCGCTGCGTGACGCCGCGGCGGCGCTCGGCGCGCCGGGCACCGAGATCGCGGCCGGCGCCGGCGTTCTCGCGCAGCAGACCAGCATCGCTGACGCCCGACGCGCGTTCGGGACGATGAGCGACGCACTCGTCGCCTCCGTCAAGGACGGCACGGTCGTGGTCGGCGACGACATCCGTGTCGGGTATTGCCCGATGGTCAGGAAGTCGTGGCTGCAGAAGGACGGCGCCGTCGCCAATCCGTACTACGGGCAACAGATGCTCACATGCGGCGAATTGATCAAGTAACGACTCGTTTCGTGTAACCCGGTCGCGCGTTCGTTCATTTCGTCAACCCAGCGTGCGCGTTCGGTTCGAGCGGCCTGCCGAACCTCGCGCTCGAGATCTGTTCGCAGGCCTGTGTGTTCCGAGGAGAATCCCGATGTCCCTGAAGGTGGTACGTCGGCTTGCGGTAACGGTGACAGGAGCGGCGCTCGCGGCGACGCTCGGGTCATTCGTGCACGCGCAAGCCGTTCCAGTCAACAACCCGCCGGTGGCGCCCCGCTCGATTCTCGTCTTCCCGCAGCGCGACTTCGTGTCGTCGAGCGGGTTCGAGATCGGCGATCTCGTCACCGTCGAAGTCTTCCATCCGGGCGCGACCACGCCGGCGTCAACTGCCGCCGACATCCCGCCGCAGGATGATCCGGCAACTGCCGGTTTCGACGGCATCGTCGAAGTCAACCATCCCGGCGGCGCGTGCTGGGCAGGCGTCACGCCAGACATCCGGCCGGGCGACCGCGTCCGCACGACGCGCAAGAATGCCGCGGGCACTGTCCTCGGCGTCGACGAGACCACCGTCGCGAACGTCGTCGCGAAGCGGCCGGTCAGCCCAGGCCCGGGTACGATCGAGATTCACGGCACCGCGCAGAACGCCGATGGCACGCCAATCGACATCACGCAGCTCGAGCAGCGGCTCGTCGCGCCGCGCGATGCGTTCGATCTGAACGGCCGCCGCACGCTGCGCGCCGCCGGCGGCGGCGGTAGCGAAGGCACCATCAGCTATGACGCCGCCGGGACCGCCTGGACGGCAACCTACACCGGCCTCGATGCGGCCGACGTCACGCGCGCGCTCAACGCGGAGTCGCGCATCATGTGGCTCGGATCGAACCCGGCCGCGCTCGTCGAGAGCACGATTTACGAGATCGGCGCCGGCATCGTGCCCGGACCGTCCGCGCCGTGCTCTGCGCCGCTCGAGAAGCTGCCTCCGCCGCCCGGATCGGAGCTCACTCCGCCGAGCGCGCCGTCGAACGTGACCGCGAGCGTCATCGGTTCGAACACGATCAGCATCAACTGGACCGCGGCGACCGACAACGTCGGCGTGACCAGCTACGGCATTTACCGCAACGGCGTCCCCATTGCGAACGTCGAGAACCCGGACGGCGCGGCGCCCGCGCCGACGCAGTTCGAAGACTTCAACGTTCCGGCGGGCACCTACACCTACACGATCGACGCCGCCGATGCGGTCGGCAACCGGTCCGCGCAGGTGCCGACGACGCCCGCGTCGATTACCGCGACCCAGCAAATCGCCACGCCAAACCTGCCCGTCTGCAGCGGCGCGCCAAACGCCGGTTGCGTCAGCGATCCGCCCGCAGCGTCGCCAACGCAGGTGCAGATCATCGCGTTCCCGGCCCGCGATTTCACCTCATCGAGCGGTTACGCAATCGAGGACTCGACGGTCGCCGTCCAGGTGATTCGCAATGGCTTCCTGATCTCGACGGCGAACGTGATCCCCGTCGACGATCCGACGACCGTCGGCTTCGACGGCATCGTCGAGGTGAACCATCCCGGCGGCGGCTGCTGGGTAGGCGTCACCCCGGATCTCCGCGCCGGCGACATCGTCCGGCAGATCGCGTATGCCAAGGACGGCGTCACGATTCGCCGCGTCGATCAGGCCCACGTCTCGAATGTCAGCGTCGCGCGTCCGGTTGCGATCAACGTGCCTGTCGCCGGCGCCACTGACGGCGTCGTGCAGGTACACGGGACCGCGATGGACGCGAATGGCGCGCCGATTCCGCTCGATCAGCTGAATCAGCGTCTCGTCGCCGGGCGCGATCGCTTCGACCTGAATGGCCGCCGCACGCTGCGTGCGGGCATCGGCGAGGACGGCGTGCTCGAGTACGACACCGCCGACAACCCCGACGGCATCAAGTTCACGGCCACCTACACGGGCCTCGACGAGAACGACGTCTACCGCGCGGTCGGCGGCACCACCTCGACGGGTCGCAAATTCGCCGGCGCCGAATCGCGGATTCTGTTCCTCGGCCTCCCGACGGCCATCGCGCCCGAGATGACGATCTACGAGAACTCGGACGTGACGATCTCGGGTCCCGCGGCCGGCGCGTGCACCGCGGCTCTCGAGCCGCTCGACGTCCAGCCACCATCGGCGCCGCTGTCGTTCGCTGCCGCGCGATCGACGTCCAACCCGAGCACGATTCAATTGTCGTGGGCGGCGAGCACGGACGACACCTACGTCAACGGCTACGGCATCTATCGCGACGGCAAGCGCATTCGCAACGTCGGTCCGACGGTCGTCTCGTTCGATGACGTCAACGTGCCGGCAGGCAACCACACCTACGCCGTCGACGCCGTCGACTCGGCGTCGCCATTGAAGGTGAACTATCCGTTGATCCCGAACGATCCCAACTTCAGCGATCCGATCCTGCAGGGTGTGGAGTGGGGCAATCGTTCGCCAAAGTCGGCTGAGGTCGCGGTCGGCCAGCCGGACGTGCTCGCGCCGAGCGTTCCGACGAACCTGGTTGGCGTCGTTGGCAGCAGCGGCATCACCCTGACCTGGGCGGCGTCCACTGACGACGTGGCGGTGACGGGTTACCGCGTGTATCGAGCCGGCCTCGGGATCGCGGATCCCGCGGCGACGACTTACACCGATCCTGTCACCACCCCCGGGACCTACACCTACACGGTGGACGCCGCCGATGCCGCAGGCAACCGATCCGCCCAGTCTTCCTCGGTGACCGTGACGATCACCGCCACCGCCGATAAGACTGCGCCGACGGTTCCTGGATCTTTCGCCGCGAATACGCGCGACTTGTTCACGACGCCGGCAGCGCCGGCGATTGGTTCGCACGATGTGAAGCTGTCGTGGACGGCGTCGAGCGACAACAGCGGTGTCGCTGGGTACACCGTATATCGCCGCCCCGCGGTGGCCTTCGGTGCAGCGTCGCCGTTCACGGCGATCGCGAGCGTGAACGGTTCGACCTTTACGTATACCGATGTCAACGTGCCGACCGGCAGCTACGACTACACGGTCGACGCGTTCGATTCGGCGGCCAACCGGTCCGCGCAGGCGCCGTTCGCGGCGAGCGTTGCTTCTGTGGACGACCCGCCGCAGGGGACGCACTTGATCATCGCGTTCCCGCAGCGCGACTTCGTCTCGTCGGCCGGCTACGCGGTGAAAGACGGCCCGATCACCGTCTCGGTGATCCGCGGCGGCAAGCTGTGGGCGGTTTCCACACCCGTGGCGGTCGTCGAGGATCCGGCGACGCCGGGTCTCGGTGCAGCTGAAGTCAACCACCCGGGCGGCGGCTGCTGGGATCCGGCCAACGGCGGCATCACGCCCGACCTGCGTCCGGGCGATATCGTCCGGTTCACGAACAAGGCGGGCAAGGCGGATCAGACGGCGGTGGCGAATCTGTACGCCGATCGCGTGACCGACCTCGCGTTCGACGGATCGCCGCTGCCGGCGGGTACGATCCAGGTGCACGGCTGGGCACAGGACGCGGCGGGCAACCCGCTGCCGATCGACCAGGTCGAGAATCGCATCGTTGCAACGAGTGCGAATCCGTTCCTTGTCAATGGGCGTCGCACGCTCCGCGCGCCCGGCGATGGATCGATTGCCTACGATCCAATTGGACCGGCCAACCCGAAGGGCGTCAACTGGACGGCGACCTACACCGGCCTGGCGGCCAGCGACGTCGTGCTCGCGAAGGCGTCGGACTCGCGCGCCTTCTGGCTCGGAAGGAGCCCGCTGGCGCCGAACGAGCAGACGATCTTCGAGAACGGCGACGGTATCGTCGGCGGTCCGTCCGGTCCGGCGTGCACCGCGCCGGCGGAAGCCGGTCCGGCGGTGAACTTCACCGCGGCATCGCCGTTCGTGGCCTCGTTCGATCCGGGCGCGCTGACTGTTGCTTTCCAGCAGCAGGACCTCGGCAAGCCGGTCACGCAGGCGCTGGCGCTCCAGAACGTCGGCAGCGCCGATCCGGCGCGGAAGATTACCGGCGCGCTCGTCGTCGACAGCACGCTGCTGCCGGCTCCTGGCGACTTCAGCGTCACCGCCATTGGTTGCAGCGGCGTCGCACCAGGGAATACGTGCACCGTCGCGGTGACCTTCACGCCGGTCCGCATTGGCGTGCAGTCGGCGCGGCTGCTCGTGATCGATAACGCCAATAACAGTCCGGTGCAGATGTTCACGCTCAGCGGCGAAGGCGTCGACCTGTCTCCGCCCACGGTGACTGTTCCGGTGCAGACGTTCGCCGCACCGGCAGCAATGAGCGGGACGTCGGTTTCGGCCCTCGTCACGGCGACGGCAACTGATTTCAGCGGCGTCCAGTCGATGGCGCTCGAACAGAGCAGTGACGGCGGCAACACCTGGGTCGCGGTTCCGCCGGCGGCAACGACGTTCGTGGCGACGTCGGCAACCACGGCAAAAATCACGGCGACGGTCACGATGAACTTCGCGTCGACCTACCGCTTCCGCGCCTTTGCAACCGATACGCGCGGTAATAAGACAGCTCCCGGAGTGGCATCGGCCGCGTCGAAGCTGACGCTGACTGACGATGGCTCGGGCGGCGTGTTCAACGGCTGGAGTTTCCAGAGGAACAACGCCGAAACAGCCGGAGCAATCGGCAGCACGCTGCACACCGTCACGGGCCAGGCGGGCAAGACCGTCACGGCGAGCTTCACGTTCACCGGAACCGAAGTCGCCCTGGTGTCGAGCATTGGCCCGGATCGTGGGCAGATGACGATCGCTATCGACGGCGGCAAGCCGCAGATTGTCGATCTCTACGCGCCGTCGCTCCAGAAGGCGACCGTGGTCGGATCGGTCGCGGCGCCTGCGGGCAAGCACACGCTGACGATCAGCGTGCAGGGCGCGAAGAACGGCGCGTCGACCGGCACCAAGGTGGACGTCGACGCATTCGTGGTGAAGAACTAGCGATTCGCACAACCGGTCGCGCCGGCGCGCGCAAGCGGTCTCCGGCGCGGCCGCACACTCGGCAACGTTCGGAACGAACCATCAAGGAGGAGAGACACAGACATGAAGCAACTGAAACACATCGCGGCCGCAGTCGCCATGATCCTTGCGGGATTTGCCGCAAGCAGCCAGGCACAGACCAACGTCGTGTTCGTTACCAACGCCTACGACGTCCGGGTGCAGCAGGCGTCTGCCGGCACGTTGTCCGACGGCACCCGCTACGCGTCGTTTGCCGGCGAAGCGAAGGCCGTCAACAACAAGCTCGCCGCGGACTTGAAGACCTTCGCGTTCACCGTGTTCTACGCCGTCGATCCTAGCGGCGTCGCAACGGTGACGGGAGGTACGTTCCTGGTCCAGACGACAAACAAGGATCGATCGCCACTCGTCGTCGGCGGCGACATTCTGCCCGGCGACACCGTTCAGCTCCGCTCGAACGGTTGGATCGCCGTGGGTGAGACGCTGTCGCTGCCGCTTCAGGGCAGCGAGGGCTCCGACATCAGCGGCCTGCTCACCGTGACGATCGACAAGAGCACGCCGCCGAAGCCGTCCGGACGGCTGACGCTCACTTATCCGGTCGTTCAGTAGATTCGTCTGCGGAAGAAGGTCAGGCGCCGGTATCGGGCGCCCGTACACGGAAGGGGGAACGCGCGGCGCGTTCCCCCTTTTTTGCCCCGCGAACGATTACTGCTGCACGAGCGGTTCGCGCACGACGATGGTCGGCGTCGGGGTTACCGACGTCGTTCCGAGATTGCGCACGCGGATCTTGTAGTTGCCGGCGCCCGGCGTCGGGATGGTCGCCAGACCAGCGCCGACGATTGGACCTGAGGTTCCGACCAGCGTTCCGATCGAGTTGTAGACGTCAACTGCAATCGTCGCGGTCGCGACGTCCGGCGTGACCGACGCGATCAGGGCCAGCGTCGTCGCTGACGTGGACGCCGGGTAGTCGCTGCTCTGGCCGACCGGCACCACGACCAGGTCGGCAATGGTCATGTTGTCGGTCGTGGTGTTCGTGTCGTATTCATCCGGCACGCCGTCCGCGTCGCCATCGCCAGGCTCCGAGTTGTGCCACCGGGCGTCCTTCGTCCGGTCGAAGCCGTCATCGGCATCGTCGTCGTCACGGGCAAACCGGATCCGTTCCTTGTTCGGCAGTCGAACGAAGCCAAGGCGCTTGGCGACCGAGAACGGCTGGCCGGTTTGCGGATCGGTCGCGGCCGTCAAACCGACTGTATAGAAGAACGTGCCTTGCGCCTTCGACATGTTCGGCGAAATGCCGAGCGGCGACAGGGACGGCGCGGCTCCCGGATTGGTCGTAAACACCACCTTGCTCACGTCTGCCTCGACGCAGGTGCCGTTGCACGGAGCGGTATCGGTGGCGACGATTTTCGCGTCCGCGGGCGCGGTGCCGACGGCTCGGTTCGCCGGCTCTTTCTCGACAATCACCGTGAAGGGCTGCGGCGTGACGTAGGAAGCAACCGGCGGCACGTAAATCGGCTGGAATTTCGGGAACAGCATGGCCACCTTGTTCGTATTCGAGGCCGTGTAGCCGATGACGTCGTCGTCGGGCGCGATGCCCCACGGGTCGGCGGCCACGCCGTCGGGCAGCGTGTGCTTCGTCATCCGGCTGGTCGACGGATCGAGGCTGACGAGATGACCGCTTCCGGTATTCACCCAGACCTTGCCGCGTCGATCGATTTTCAGTGAGCGCGGCTGAAAGACCTCGGGTTGCGTCGGGTCGGTCGGGCTCGCGCCGAGGGCAGCCAATGACCAGCGGCGAACGTTCGGGCTCGACGAACTCGGGTTGGTGTTATTGACGTTGAGCTCGACAATGTTGTTCGTGTTCGGCTCGGTGTAGTACACGAGGTACTGTTTCGACGGGTTGATATCGATTCCTGAATTGCAGATAAATGCTGCGCCGTTCGCGATGCACAGGCCGGCGCCCGGCGCGGGCCAGCGCTTGGCGGTGATGGTGGTGACCGGGACCGGACCGCTGGTGTCAACCGTCGGCTTGGCAGCGGGATCGATCATCTGGACGTATCCCGTGTCGAATGGAATCGAGGGGCTGACCCCGCTGGTGAAGATGCGGTTCAGATCGTCGACTGCGATGTCGGAATTCTGGCCCCCGTTCGGGCTCAATGGCTGTTCATCCGGGTAGCTGAATACCGTACGTTCGCACGTTGGAGACGTGCCGGTTGTGCAGTTCTGCGTGTCGACGCGCTGCACAAAGGAAGTCGTTCGCGCGAACACGAAGCGTCGGTCGTGCGACGGGCGGATCCGCGTGATCCCTCCGCCGAAAATATCGCCGCGCAGTTCCCAGGACGACCAGTTCGCCGCCGCCTTGTACAGCGACGTCGATGGATCAAATCGGTAGATGCGCTGTGGTGAGGTGATGTCTGTCGGTACGGTCGCGCCCGCGGGATTCGCAAGACGCGTTATGAACCACACGCGATTATGGTCTTCACCACGGGTGTCGACGACCATCGCGCCCGGATTGCCGTCGAGTTGCATGCTGCTCAAATCCCACTCGATCACGTGCGCCGTCCCTGTCGGCAACACCGCCGCGGTCGTCTGTGCCTGCGCTGTGCCGACGCCGGCGAGGAATAACCCCGCCGCGATGCCTGCGATATTCCTGCCTTTGCCTCCTGTGCCACTCATCGTCGCCATGACCCTGTTCCTCCGCGAACCGTTTTTGTTTTCTGCCCCGCTACGCCGACCTACGGGCTGCGTAACATTCCGCGTCTCCGACGCGTTTCACGACAGGGGATATCAACGGCGATGCCAGTTGCCTATTCGGTCAAGCATCCATGCTTGTACGAGCAGGCATAACGTGCATGCCTGCTCGAGGAAGCACAGGAACGGCCGGGGCTGACAACTGCGGTTTTCTTTGGGAAACGGCGGCGACGCGGCTCAACCAGGCAGAGCCTGGACGGCTCAACGCATGTCGTGCGGAGAAGGTGGTGGCTCGGATTGCGACCGGCGTGGCGCGGCGATATCTCGCCTGTCGAGTGTCGGTTGCATGCCAACCGGCGGCAACGGCTGTCTCAGTGTGTCACCGAAGGTTCAATACACGAACAGCCGCGCGCCCTCGGTCGATTCCTGATCAGCCGACCTTGGCGCCGGCCGTGGTCTCTTCCTGCCGCGGGGTGGCCCGGTTGATGAGCCGGAAGTGCTGGAACGGCACGTGGCAGTCGTGCTTGTCGAGGAAATTCAGGAAGCGCTTATAGTCGGTGACCGGGAAATTGAAGAGCGGCGCTAGCAGCCGGTAGTTGCCGCGCGTGCACTCCAGGCCGCGCCGGACGATCGCGCGGACGGTCTCACGGGTGATGTCGCGGGCCATGAACGGCGCGCACACGATCGTCCAGAACGACTCGCCGTTGGCGGTCATCCGCTCGTAGAGGTCGTCGGCAATCATTTGCGCGAGCGCAACGGCCGGGTCCACGTTCGACTGCACCTGCGCGGTCTTGCGTGCCTGCGGCGCCGGCAACGGCAGTGTGGTGAGCAACTGCCCTGCGCAGCGGACCGCGACGCGCTCGGCGATGTTCTTCAACTCGCGGATATTGCCTGGCCAGTGGTAGGTCTCGAGCTGCGCGAACGCTTCCTCCGACATGCGGCACACGGGAAGACGGTACTGCTCCGCCATCAGCCGCAGGAAATGTTCGAAGAGCAACCGGATGTCCTCGGCACGGGCGCGCAGCGGCGGCACGACGAGGTGCACGACGTTCAACCGATAGTAGAGATCCTCGCGGAACTCCTTCTGCTGCGTCCGCTCGAAGAGATCGCGATTTGTTGCCGCAATAATTCGCACGTCGACGCGGGCGTGCTGTCCTTCGGCGCCGATGCGCTGAATCTCGCCGGTCTCGAGAAAGCGCAGCAGCATGCTCTGCATGCGCAGGCTCATCTCGCCGACTTCGTCGAGGAGGATCGTACCGCCGTGCGCGACTTCGAGCAGGCCGCGGCGATCGCGATGCGCGTCGGTGAAACTGCCGCGCGCATGGCCGAACAGCTCGGACTCGAGCAGTGTTTCGGGAACACCGGCGCAGTTGATCGTGATCAGCTGCTTGCGGGCGCGCGGGCTGCGCTGATGAATGAGGTGCGCGAGCACTTCTTTCCCGACGCCGCTCTCTCCAGTGATCAACACCCGCGAATCGGTCGGCGCTACGTACCGCGCTTCTTCAAGCACATCCAGAATGGCGCGGCTTCCGCCGAGAACGATCGAACTGGGCACGGCTGCTCCTCGTTTCAGTAAGGCGTCCGCAAACGAACGACACTCGAAGCTCGACGGTTATCGCTCAAAACGACTTCCAAGTCAACGTACTTCGTATGTCACGAACGTCAATTAGACGTCACGAGTTCGAATTACCGTGTTCCGTTGCCGTTCAAAGTGTCAGCTTGAAGTACCATTTCTGCACAGTACCGCTAGTTTCGGCCGACTTGATGTTGCAGAAATGAGCATGGAGTTCGGCGGTTGTTGGTGTGTTTCACACAACTGCGCGCCAAAATTGCGTACTTCAGTCGGCCCCGCGTCGGAACTGTGTGCAAGAGGCGGTTTTTGTCGGTGGTGGAGGGAAAGAAAAGGCCGGTTCCCCTCGGGAATCCGGCCTCAGGACGCGAAGAATACGCCGCGTGAACGTCGAGAGCCGACCGCGACGACCGGTGCCCCTTTCATAGCACCAGCCCTTTTAGCTGCCGCGAGGCCGCGATTACTCGTGCAGCGCCGCACCGCTGCTGGCATCACAGCCGGTTGCCGCGGTGAGCGCTGCAACCACCATCCGCTTGCCGGGAACATCGGGGATCTTGTCGATGATGCCCTGCGCGAAGAAGCAAGTGTCGCGGTTGGGGCCGCCCATGTTGCCCTGGTCCGCGAACGCCGGCTTCGCCGCAACCATCATCAGTCCGAGCGTCATCGCCACCACGAGTCCACGGCCCATCTGAGTGTTACGCATCTTCGGTTCTCCTCAATTTGGCGTACGCCTCTTTGCGTCGCCGGGTAAGTTGTGAATACGTCCCAGGTAATAGCGAGACAGGTGCCACGCCGCAAACTATTGATATGTTGCGACTTACATGCTCGTGGCGGGGTGAAGTCTTCCCCGGCGGCGACTTTAGCCTGCCAAACGGGGATGTCGCCGGAATGTGCGCGAAATTGCCGTAAGGCGAAGCCGTACAACGCAAACGCGCAGCGCGTGTCGGGAATCGTTTCTCCAGATTGGAAACGGTCCCCGACCCCACGCTGCACGTTTGTCGCTGGGCGTGCCCGTCGATACCACGGATGCACGCCCGACGCTTGCTATCTCACGCAGCTCACCGTGTGAAGGCCAGGATCACTTCCTTCACCGCCGGCGCTGTGCCGGCCACCGTCGTGCCGAGCGTGATTCGATACTGCACGTAGCGTGTCGGACCGAGCGGCGGCGTCGTCGACGACACGGTCGGCGGATTCGGGATCGTGCTGCCGGATGTCGCAACCTTGAGGAACGGGGTCCAGGTCGCGTCCGGCGTCACCGAGTTGCCCCTGCGAACCTCGATCGTGACCGTCGCGCCCGTCGCCGGCACGTCCGCCAGCCAGTTCGCCGTCGTCCACGTCACCGGCGCGCCGGCGTCGTAGATGTTCGACGTGTAGACGCCGCTTGCTGCATACGGCGTCATCCGCATGTAGTCCACGACGAGGGCGCCATCGCCCACAACACTGTCGAGCGCGCCGGGCTTCATGTTCTGGACCACCGCGACGGAGTGTGTGGCGACTTTAACGTCGTCAATCCAGAACGTCACCAGGGTTGACGTCCAGTCGATGCGGAACTTGTGCATCTGGTTGAACGTGAAT
>Ga0075425_100001394_pt1 | contig 23725 bp, 21 predicted proteins | sample SoiMethybrSBSTD4_FD_75300 | JGI IMG/M metagenome (GOLD analysis project Ga0075425, IMG submission 75300) | Bulk soil microbial communities from a Populus tree surrounding site in Tennessee, USA - Soil MetaG P. TD hybrid SBSTD4 | ecosystem: Environmental > Terrestrial > Soil > Tree plantation... | reverse complement strand
CGGCCACGATCTGCTCCACAGTAAAGCGCTTCCTCTTCACGGCAAATCTCCCTTCCTCAGGTAGTAGATTTTGCCGGAAACTAACCCTCACGGTGTGTCAGAAATCGGGGAGCCGCTCAATCCAGGAAAATCCAAGCGCGCGTACTTTCCGTCGCGATACACGAATCCATGAACCGAAAAGTTCCGATCAAAGTAGGAACCAACTATGACATTGTGGTCATTTATCCCGTTCGCGATTGTGGAAACAGCCCCAGGGTAGGCAACAGTAGCGTATTGGAACTTTACCGACGTGTAGATTTGCGAGAAAGCATTGGTCAATAGCGTACAAAGGATAACAGCAAGTGGCAATGACAACTTCGCGGCCATGATAATGCACTCCGAAGACAAGGGTGTGGCATAAGACCCTTTGGGAACAACTGATAAAACCTACAGTGATGTGCCCGGACAACGGACTGGTTCAAACGGACGCGTTCTGACGCTGCAAGAGCTGACAGTTCACCTTCCGTCTGGGTGCCGTACTCTGTAGCTTTGGCAGTAGGTTCGATGCCGATCTTTGGTCTTCAGCCGGCGGGTCTCTTACAAACAATCTTCGAAGAAATTGGTGTAGCTGTCGCAGTGATAGACCGGCATGGCAAGTTGGCGTTCGCCAATCAGACGGCTTTGGGATTAACCGGAATCACTGAGAAGCAAAAATCAGCTTCATTCGAGGAATGGCGGCGAAACTACCATTTTGAAGACCCTTTGGGGCATGAAATTCCGCTTGAAGATTCGGCAGTGATGCGTGCCTTACAAGGAGAACGTGTTGCATCGGAAGAGGTCAGAATTAAGTTTCCGGACGGCAGCACGAAGTGGCTGCTTACGTGGGCGTACCCTTTTTCGGTTGCGGGATTGGCCGGTGTTTTGGCTATCGTTGTGGACGAAACCACGGAGGTCGAACTTCGACGAGCCTCGTCTCAATTGCAGCGAATGGAGACTCTTGGCGCTCTCGCAGGAGGTTTGACGCACGATTTGAACAACATTCTGGACACAATATCGCTCAACGTTGAGTTAGCGCAAAATGACATTCCTTCGACCCAGGATTACCGTCTCCGGCTGGGACAAATCAAAGCAGCTTCTTCCAAGGCGGCCGGACTGGTGAAGCGCTTGATGCAATTCAGTCGTACTCAGGAGCTTGACTACCGACCGGTACAAATCAATGAGATCGTCGGAGATGTGCTTCACTTGGTTAACCCCCTGTTCCGCCGAAATATCGTTGTGAGCACTAATTTGCGAAGCGGGCTTCCCGACGTCACCGGTGACGCATCCCAGCTCGAACAGGTGCTAGTCAACCTTATAGTGAATGCGTTGGATGCGATGCCAAACGGTGGCGAACTCACGATCTCAACGACGGCAGTGCCGATTTCGGGCCCATCTTCCAAGAACGGAAGCCCGGAGAGAGTGCTGGTCACTGTCGCCGATAGTGGAATGGGCATTTCGGAAGAGGTTCAGTCGCTCATTTTCGAACCGTTCTTCACCACCAAACCGCCGGGGGAAGGAACCGGCCTTGGGCTTTCCAGCGTTTATGGAATAGTGAAACAGCACCAGGGAAGCATCGCGGTCCACAGTTCACCTGGAGCTGGAGCCAGCTTCGTCATCTCCCTACCGGCCCAGAAAGCAAAACTATAAATCGTGAGCCAGCCGCCAGTCCGTTGTGACTGTATGGTGGGGATGACACGATAGCAGCTTCGCGGTAGAAAAAAAAGGCCGCTTCCCTCCCCCGAAGAAAACGGCCATACGATGCTCGCATTTTCGTCTGACTACATCTTGTGCGCATCGAGAATCTCTAGCCTTTGATTGGTCAGGAACTGTCAAAACTGACAGGTAGTCCTAGAACTCGTCCATAATTCACCGGCCGCATCGACCTTCACAACACTTATTGGACCTCCCACCACATTACTGGCCGATTGCTCCTCGATCGCGATCAAACGCCGAGCCATTTTCATATCGCTGCCACGCCCTTGAAATCGGCTAAAGGAGCCCTGATCCGTTCCCCCAATACGGCGATATGCCGCTTTCGATTCACCGATGATCACCCCGTACTTGGAGTTCGAGTAACCCTCGCAAGCCCTTCCCGGGCATGAGGCCGTGTCTGTAGCGATAGTTATTCGTTTTCCCACGTTCACGCGAAATCCAACTAGAATGTACTTCGAGGCTCCGTTCTCCATGCCAAAAAACACGACGACGAGGGGAATCGCTGTACCGCCGGACCGGGTTATCAATTTCCAGCCGTGCGGGTAGTCCTTTTTCATCGCATTGATCACCCCTGCGTAGGGTATCGCGGCACGACGAGCAAAGTTCTCACTTGCCTGCTGCAGTGATGACGATCTGGCGATTGCCAGACGCGCAAGATATTCAACTGAGAAACCAGTTTTGAAGTGGACGAGCCCCATCCCCTCCATTGCAAAAAGAATGGTCCCTTGTTTGTTCACCTTGCATTTATATGACTCTGATATTCTGGGAGACGAAGGCCAGTTCACCATCAGGCTATCAGCTCCAACAACAATGTGTTCTGGAGTCCTGATGATCACGATGGTTGTTGCAGATGAGATGCTCACTTGGAGGGCGGTAATGGCTGGTAAGAACCATCTCACAGCAGTGTTCAGGCAGCGCGCAGGCGTTCACGCTCAGGTTTGTGAGGCGCTTCGCTCTCAGTCGAGATCTCCGCGTGTTCACTGAACAAGGTTCGGTAGATCGCGCCTCCGGCCGCGCCCCCTAAAAGCGGAGCAATCCAGAACATCCAAAGCTGTTGAAGGGCCCACCCGCCGGCAAACATTGCAGGTCCGGTGCTGCGGGCAGGGTTTACCGATGTGTTGGTTACCGGGATTCCAACGAGATGAATCAAGGTGAGCCCGAGGCCAATCGCAACCGGTGCGAGCGCCTGTGGAGCTCGCTTGTCGGTTGCACCCATTATGATCAACAAGAAGAACGCGGTCAGCACCACCTCGGCCAGGAAGCACGACATGAGTGTGTAGCCGCCGGGAGAATGAGAACCGTATCCATTGGACGCGAATCCGCCTAGCTCGAAACCTCTCTTTCCGATCGCTATGATGTAAAGCGTACCCGCACCTGCACAAGCACCGGTTATCTGCGCGACGATATAGGGAATAAGGTCTGCCCCTCGAAACCGACCGCCAGCATACATCCCCAGAGAAACTGCAGGATTCAAGTGACAACCAGAAATGTGTCCAAACGCATACGCCATCGTGAGGACGGTCAAGCCAAACGCCAGCGCGACGCCTTCAAAACCGATCCCGAGGCCAGGGTAGGCAGCCGCGATGACAGCGCTTCCGCATCCTCCGAAGACGAGCCAAAATGTTCCGATAAATTCCGCGATGGTCCTTTTCTCGATGCTCACGCAGGTCTCCTCGATGAAAACAACTTAGGCAGAACAGACCCCGAAATGCCCGGCTACGTAGAAGCCCACCTTTCGGCGTCGGCTTCTGGAATGCGACAGACATACCATGAAGTGTTTACTCGATCTTGCGATTACCCATTGTGTAGGCGACGCCAAACACGATTCGCAGTCGACTCTGTCCCGCGTCAACGAAATGCGTACGGAGCAAGTCGAGGTTTATGCGGCCTGCCCAGTGCCGACTGAACACCACATCACCACCGCCGCCTAAAAGCCAGGTACCTGCATTATCGGACACCCTCTGAGTGGAGGCGCCAACTTGAGATACTTCGGAATGCAGATGTGAGCCACCGATCTGAAATTCGCCGAAAGGCTGGAGTGTGTGAAGGATCTTAACGCTCTTCGATCCGAAGAAAACCCTAGGGCCAATCAAATAGTTCTGAAGGCTGTTCTTTGTGGTGATCAAACCGCCTGTCAGCGCAAACTCAGCAAGCGCGGTGGTATCGTGGATGTGGTCAAAATTAAACGCAACCTCAACCCTCCTTGTAAACCAAACACCAGTGCCTACGTTAAAGCCATCCAGACCGTTGTTTCCTGTGCTGTGCGTCCAACCACCGGAGAATTCAAGGTTGTGAAATATCTGGGCGTTGAGAGGTGCCGAAATTGCGACTGCGATGAACAGCAAAGCGATTCTTGATAATTTCATAATACCTCCGGACCGCGCGCCCGCGGGATTGGAAGCCGACAACGGCTTTACACCGCGCACCGCAGACTAGACAAATTCTTATCGAACAGCTCCAGCCGTAAGAACTGTCATATGTGCCAGACAATTTCTTCTTACAAGTCAGAGCACAGTTCTGACCGCCGAACTGAGCGTCGCGCGTACGCAACAGTTTTTGACACGTGTCAGATGTTTATGAAGGACGTACACGCGCGATAGGCTGGGCGAGCACGACAAATCATTGCCAGCCTTCTGTTAGCAGTAACAGTTATCCGATTGTTTGCAGGTTTGTATAAAGCGAGGTGTGGCCCGGTTATGATAACAAGGATGGTCGCTATGAAGCACAATGGGATTATCGCTGCACTACTTTGTGAATTGTTGTTCAGCGGCGGTTGCGTGAGCAAGACCTATGTCCGAAACCAACTCACGCCAATCATCGACAAAGTCAACCGACTGGATGATGAGACTGCAGACAATACACACGAGATCAGAGACACGAGCGCTCGTGCGGCCGAAACGCTTGACAGACTTAACACAACCACGGCAGAAGCTGCTACCGTTGCCCGGGATTCCGAACAGAGGTCCGCAGCCGCGCAGCAAAGCGCTGATACGGCATTCCAGCGAGCAACAGATGTTTCCCGGGTGATCTCGAATTTGGACAATTACAAGGTCGTGAGAGATGTTTCAGTCCATTTCTCGTCGAATGGAACAAAGCTCGACGATGAGGCAACGCGAACGTTGGATGAGCTTGGGGCCCAGTGCTCGAATGCCAAGAATTATATCCTTGCGGTGGAGGGTGGTACTGACTCTACCGGAACGCAGGATTCAAACTATTCGCTCAGTGAGCGCCGCGCGGAAGCGGTGGTGAATTACCTTGCGACTAAATATGACATCCCTGTATTCAAAATGCATATGGTTGGGCTAGGGGAAGACAAGCCGATCGATTCAAACGAGACCCCAACTGGTCGGGCGCATAACCGCCGTGCCGACGTTCAACTATTTTCTGTTCAGGCAAACGTCGTGGCGGTGCCATCTGGTGGGGCCGGTCCGAGCTCCGACGAAGCAACCAGTGATGAAGAGGATGAAGGCAGCAAGTGATCGTCGAACTCTGTCTGTTTCTGACTGGTTAAGCCACCCTAGGCCAGACCATGGCGCCGTCCGCGACGATCCCATCCCTGAGAACACGCAACTCTCTTTCGGGAACAGTAAATTCTGTCAACCCACAGCTTAAGCAGACGAGCAATTTCGGGAAAACCCAGACAATCGGTTTGCCCAAACCTTTGAGTCCAGTGAAATGAATGGCTAGCTCACCGCTGAAATGTGGCGGCATTTGCGAAGAGCATCGTTCGCATTTTTCCACTTGCCCGACTTGTGATGATTTGAAAGCAGATGCGGTATCGTTTTTGGCTGGTAAGAAGTTCATCGGAGTGCTCCTGCGGAAAACGTTGGGAATTTTATATCGCCAGGCACCAAAATCTGTCAAACAAAATATTATGCTAGTCAGACCGCACTCATATCATGATCATGACAGTTCTGCTTTAGAGGGCAGCCTGCGAAGAAAGAACAATCGCTCAAGGAGACGATCAAGAGCCTGCTCGAAAGTGGCTCCGAGCCAATGCGATAACGCGCCAGGATACTCTCGCATGTCCGCTCCTACTGATGCGCGGTTTGTTCCGGCGAAACACAGCCATCACCAACTGAATCGTCAAAAGATGAAGCGATTGTTGCAGCGCTTCTGACAGATAGTTCAGATGGATTCGAAAACAATGATTCGCCTTTTGCCACCTGCCTGGGGGTCATGACTTCGAGCAATTGATCGAGGTAATGCTTTGCTGCCTTATCGCCCGCATTGCTTGCTGACTTGAGCCAAACAAATGCTGCGATGTAGTCCAGAGGCACACCCCGGCCTTCGGCGTAAAGAGCTCCCAGATTTGCCTGCGCGACTACGTCTCCCTGCACGGCAGCTTTGCTGAACCAGCGCGCGGCGTTCCGGTAGTCGCGAGACGATGAATGCGCGGTAGAGAGCTCGTAGCCGATCGCATTTTGTGCCTCCGCAATTCCCTCTCGCGCAGCGAGGCAGTTCCACTTATGTGCCTCGCTCGCGTCGGCCTTGGTGCCCAAGCCTAACTGGTAAATCCGCCCGAGATACCCGTACGCAGCGGGGATTCCTTTGGCGGCAGCAGTTCGAATCCACTTGAGAGCTAGTGAATAGTCTTGCTTAACGCCATAGCCAGCCAGGTAGAGCCAACCTACGGCAGCCGCCGATACCCCACTTCCGTGGTTTGCCGGCCCCTGCAGTAATTCAAAGGCCTTGGAGTAATTTTGGGGAACTCCCGTTCCGGCCCGGTACATCAAGCCCAGGTTGATTCGTGCTTTTTCGAATCCCTGATCCGCAGATTTTTGTAGCCAGGCTGCTGCCCGCTTGTCGTCTCGGACCAGACCGCCTCGGCCTTCGAGATACATGACTGCCAGGTTGTTTTCTCCAACTGCATCGTTCTGCTCGGCAGATTTCGTGTACCATTTGACCGCTTCAACTTCGTCCAGAGGTACACCGCGCCCGTGCTCATATAAATATCCCAAATATGCTTGAGCCAGCGGAACACCGGCGGACGCAGATGGCAATAGCCACTGTGCGGCTTTCTGATCAGACGCCGGAACAAAAAGTCCAAAGTGGTATGAGATTCCCAGCAGGCATTGCGCCTGCGAATCTCCAGATTCGGACTTGCTGATGATAGCCTGAATATCCGCCGCTGAAAATGTATACGACCCTTCACAGGGTGTGGGCAATTCAGTGTCGCTTTCGACATCTTGCCGTGCCATGGCGACCGGACACATTAACGCAGCGACCAAAAACATGACGAACCATGCCCGCGATGTGCGTTTCGCCGATGCGGTACAGTTACCGCCAAACGTTTGCCTGCACAATCGAAGTCGCGACCAACCGAAGGGCATGCTGACAGTCCATCGTGTCAGGCCGTGAAATTCGACTGTGAAAACTCTCAGAGGACGAGTAAATTTGCAGCAGCATTGGGCCTGTCTTCCGAGGATTACCGCTGAAAAAAGCGCTTTTGGATGATCGTTTCACCGCCGAAAGTTGTAGGAAAATCTGTCAATCAGGAAGCGATACTCGCTTGCGTCTTTCAGCGTTTTCCGGTTCACAGTTCGAATGTGAAGCACGAATATTCTTACGTTTGATCAAAATCCGAGCAATGACGTCGTCCACGTGGTGCTAGGATCGACTCCTTGCATCAATGGCCGGGGCTTATGTGGCGAGAGGTGAGGCGCGGCGTTCTACGTGGTGGAACCTGAATTTCATAGCGATTGCCCGTGGGATTAAATTCTCGGCGCATCCTAATCAAAGGAACTGGGGCTCGACACTGCAAAAACTTACAGGTATAGCCAGGGTAATTCCTTCTAGATCCTTCGCGCAGCTTTCTTGTCCCTCAATTTCACTGCAAAGCTAATGTCTAAATGTGCCCCGTCCACACGGGCAGTCGCTACACTCGCCGCGGTTTGCTGGCAGTACTGCCAGTTTGCAGCTCTAGATATTGCGAGGAGCATCAGAGTACCCGTGAAATGCACAAAGACTCTCCCGGTCGCAGCGATCACTTGCATTGGCTTTTTGGCGTCTGCCGTTAATGCCCAGTCCGATGAATCGCAACCATTCAGCCGCTTAACTAGCAACGCAGGTTTCAGCGTCAGTGTGCCCGTCAGCATGGCGGCAAATTACATTACTCCTGCGTGGGGATTCATCTATGGCGCCGGCTACAACATCAGCAAGCACCACGCTTTTTTCGGAGAAGCAACCTGGAACCAGCTTTACGCGAGCGAAAGGGCATTGCAGCCAATTCGTGTCGCCACGCAAAACACGGCGATTAACGGACGCGGAAACTTGTTTGTCCTGGCTGCGAATTATCGAATCCAGTTTGAGGGGCATGCACTTGGTCTTTATTTCCTAGGTGGTGGTGGTATGTACTACCGAGACGCGAGTTTGTCGCAGCGGGTCACAACGGGCGGCAACTCGATCGCTTGCAATCAAGTCTGGCTATGGTGGGGATTTACCTGCAGCTCGGGAGTTGTCACTCAAAACCAAACCCTGGCACACACCAGCTCGGTGGCGCCCGGTGGGAACGTCGGCATTGGTATAACCGTAAGAATTCGCGATTTCCCATACAAGTTTTATGTCGAGACGAGGTACCACTATGCCTCGAATAAAGTTGTACATACCCAATTGATCCCAATCACGGTCGGACTTCGTTTTTGAACCATCTGTGTTCCTTCTCCACTAATCGGTCTTGATATCGAAATCATCCCCTTTTGGGCTGCAGTCTGGCATTTCTGGCAGTTTCTGCGTTCTCCCTCGCTGCGTAGGCTCGTGACAGGTTCACGAGACACATCGGCGCTGCCTGATTACGAGCGACAAACGAAGCGCAAGCTCTTGAACATGAGCTGGCTTTATGGGCGTCGAATCGAGATGGAGGAATTGGAAATGAAGTCTATTAAGTGTGCGGTTGGAACTTTTTTGCTATTGGGAGTGGCGGCAGCGTGGAGCCAGGAGTTCCCCAGGGCAGAGCTCGGATTCGACTATTCCTATGCTCGCTACGGTCCCAGCGCGCCCTACTCTAAGGGCCACAGCCTGAACGGTGGCGGTGGAGCATTGGTGCTTAACATCAACGAGTACCTCGGCATCAAGATGGATCTGCAGGGATACGGCAGCAATCATACAGGGTTTGATATTGCGCCGAATGGAACTTTTCCTTCAGGCATTCATGGCGATGTGCAGGGTAATCTGTTCACATACCTGTTCGGCCCGCAAATAAAGGTCCGTACCCACGGAGTCCAGCCGTTCGTGGATCTCTTGTTCGGCGGAGCCCACAGTAATGTCTACACGGATGCTTTTAAAACATTCTGCGCGCCAGCACTAGGAGCATGCTCGTTTTCGTCGAGACCAGCATCGGATGCGTTTGCGATGGCGTTCGGAGGAGGAGTGGACATTCCAATCAACCACATTGTGACGTTTCGGCCGGCGGAAATCGATTACCTGTTGACCCGATTCAGCAACCCATTTACAGGAACCAACAACCAGAACAACTTTCGCTACCAAGTTGGGATTGTATTCAACCTGCACAATACGAGCTACTAATCTCTGCAAGTCGAGGGGAGTTCGCACACTCCCCTCGGTTTCTCATGGAAAGCTACTCGGCTGTTATGTACCCAGTTTTGTAGTGGGCCCTCAACGGATAATGATATGCGGACGCAAGAACCTTAACCTTTATCTTTCGCCATCTACTGCTCGCACCTTCAGGTGCACGATAACCAAGGACATATTGGCTTCTTATCGCATTGCTGATTTCCGCGGTGGCTTCGGCTAGTTTGCTCCGATCATCCACAGTGATCGTCCGCCCTCCGGTTGCGTCCGTAATTTCACTAAGCCATCGCTTGCCCATTTTCTCTTCAAAGGTGTTGAAAAAGAAAGTTTCGAACAGTCCAACGGCGTAGATTTGTACATCTGATTCTTGAACCAGTGCCTTTATCTGCTTCAATGTGTACCTACTGGCATTGTCACCGCCGTCAGATATGATGACGATTGCTTTTCGTTCGTAACGCGCCCGACGCAACTCGGATATTGCCAGGTACACGGCATCCAGCAGCGCTGTCGCGCCCCCAGGTTGTACGTCAGCCAGCTTTTGCCCTATTTCCTCGATTGACTGGTTCGGATTCGTTAGTACCCTGGGGCGATTGGAAAACGCAATGCCAAAGTATTCATCCGCAGGATTTGCGTTTTTGAAAAATTCTACGAGAGCTGCACGCTCAGAGTCGATCTTCTCGGTCATGCTCTTGCTGACATCAAAGAGTATTGCGACAGATGTAGGGGCATCTTCATGCGAAAAGTAGCTGATTAGCTGCTGCTTACCGTCGTCAAAAAGCGAAAAGTCCTCTTTCTTCAATGAGAGAACGGGCCGGTTCATCGAGTCGTTGACGTCAACGGGGACGAGCACAAGGTCAACACTGACATGAAATGCGTTCCTGCGTAAATTCAGTGGCGGAAGTGGGGCGATAGAAACGGCATCTCCGACAGAGTCGTGGTCAGGGGCTTGTCGTCGCGGTGCAACATGTACATCATCGGCAGACTGGCCGTAGGCAAATAAGCTCACAACAAGAGTTGCCCAGCAAAGCAAAATGCAGGACCTGGTACATCTTTTACACGAACGTGTGAATTTCATTGCTGCTGCCCGGGAATTAAATTGGTATCAGTCTGGACACGGCGAACACTTGTGTCAATAGAATTGTTCAGAGCTGAGCGTTCTTCCCACTTGGCTGTATGAGAACTCACATATTCTGCAGAGCAAACAACGTTCGCTCGCTCAATTGAGCATCTTATTGCGCTGGAGCAACGATGTGTTGACAAAATCAGCTTACACTCGATTCCCTGGCGGGTGTCAAATCTCCAAATTGCAAATGAGTAATGAGGCAGCTTGAGTATTCTCGATTCATATCGCGCGGGTGGCAAGGCCCCTTGCACAGGGATCTACAGAGTTTTCCATGCTTATCAACATGCCGAGCCCCATTCCGTCACTGTATTAGTTGGAGAGCATTTTCCTCATTGTGTTGAATGCGCGAGCTGGGTCAGATTCGAATTAATTTTTGATGCACCATATGCAGCGACTCATCCAATGTTCAAGACTGACGTTTGAAGCCAACGACAACACTTTCGTTGTCTGAATTCGCGGCGGCAGCGTTTTGCGAATCCCCAAGAATTTAAATCGTGGCGCCTGTCGGATTTCACAGGCAATATTGCAATCCCGCCCGCTTAGCCTGCTCTTTAGGTTCTGCCGTTTCGTGTAGGGTGACTGCTCCAAGAGCGGGTGTGATGAGTCTTTACGTAAAACCTGAGATTTTGCCGCGAGTGGATAGTTCTTCAGCTGACATAGAAACTGCAATGCGATTTCTACGCCAGCCTCGGCCAACCGCACGTCTGCGAAAGGGTGAAGAATCTAACCGGCGTCAGGCGCGGCTGGCGTTAAAGACCGTGCTAGTCAACTTGTTCCGGAGGGGGACGAATACCACTCTGATATCGAAAGGGGAAAACGACCGAGCAGCATAGACCGCGCAAAATAAGTCTCTGCTGTCCGTATTTTGCGACGGTGTGCAAATCATGCTATGCGGCACGCTTGTCCACAAACGCCGCATCTGGGGTGAGCTTGCCCCATACAAACGCAACAAAAGCCATAACGATCGTCTGAAACAACGCGTAAGCTGTGACAGAGCTCACTGCAGCTGTGCCTGGAAAGCTAGCTGTAGCGATCACCAATGCAACGCCAACGTTCCGCACCGAGGTGGTCAAGACCATTGCTTTGGGGTTCTCTCCACGGGTAGTCATTATCCAGCCAGCTGCCATGCTCATACCTAGGACGCACAACATACCCAAGTACCCCTTGATGCGAATGTGCGAGAGCGTTCTCCACTGACTCGAGAGGATGATGCCAAGTGTCAAGACGTTGAGGCTAAGGCTCAGCGTTCGGCCCGGACTTTGGAGAAAACTTGCTAAGTTCGGCCAGCGGTCTCGAATAATTAAGCCAGCGATCAGAGGAAGCAGTTGCGCACCGAGGAGGGTACCTACTATTTTTGTGACATCTATTTCCCCAGTGGAGTTCGCCGCAATTAGAGGAACTAGCAGCCCCAGGAGAAGCGGCGCAAGCAGTGCTGACGAACCAGCCAGAAGCACCATTAGGCCGACCGCAAGCGTCCCATTGCCCTTAGCGATCACCGAAAACGGAGGTCCGTAGGGAGCTCCCGGGCAGGCCGCGGCAATAAGGAAACCCACGGCAATCATCGGTTCCGGACGAAAGAAGGCGAGCAGAGCCACTGCTACTACGGGCACGAGAATGTAGTTCGCGATCAAAACGCGACCCACCAGCCCCCAGCTCTTAGTCACAAACAAAACGTCTGTCCACCTGACTCCCAATCCGATCGTGACCATCATTTCGACAAGCGTGACGGCTGCGAGCAGGTTTATCAGTCGATCGATTGTCATGGCAGGGTGTTTGTGTAACAAGGTCCGCTGGTTGGCTGAACAGGCGGGCTCGGCGGGTCTAAATTCGGTTTGCCTGAAAAATCAAAGAAAAAGCTGATGTCCGGTTGAGCTGCGTCACGTTTCGTAAGCGGCTGCAACCCAAAACGAACTTCGATGAAATGCAGAATCGCAGTGGTATCGATAGGCGTGTGGTCAACGTAATGAGGCTTGGAAAATGGGGAAACTACGAGATTTGGCAATCGGAAGCCGGTGTATACAAAATCGCAGTTTGGCCCAGATGTCGTGACACAGGTGTCGCCGGGGAGCAATACCGCCGGGATCCCATCCGGGGAAACCGTCTTGACCGGAGGAACGTGATCATAGAAGCCACCGCCCTCATCGTATGCCAGGAAAAAAATCGAGCTTTTCCAAGAACTACTATTCATTAGAGCGTTAATAATGTCCGCAATATAGGCGGCGCCTTTTTGAATGTTGTTCCCGGCACCGGGGTGCTCGTCGAGAGCCAGCTTCGATTCGCGATCGATGAATGCTACTTGCGGTAACGTGCCATGTGTCAGGTCGGTGAAGTAGTCAGGCATAGGTACGATACGAGAGCCAACGTATTTCGAAAATGCTGGGAACGGCTTAAGTGAGCTGCCCTGGGGGTAGTCAGGAACGTAGTTCTTCCAAGTAATATTCGCGTGCTCCAGTTCGTCAAAGATCGTCGAAACATTGATTCGGGTTAATGGCTTGTTAACCACCCCGTGCGAGGTTGCCGCGACGGCGTACATCCGATTGGCGTTAGTATTGGTCATGACCGGAGAGAACCAGTGATCAGAAATTGCAAACTGCGTCGCCATGAAGTAGTAGTATGGGAGGTCAGAGGCATCGTAAAACCCAATGACCCGCTGGCCGTTGATGTCGTAGCCGGCTGGCACATGATTTCGAGAATTGCTCCCCGCCGAGATGGCAAAACCGTCCATCAAAGGTGTCGCGCTCGTGGGGTCAGAATGGTTCCATGCATTATGACTTTCGTTCCAGTACGAACTCAGCTCCTCGACGCACATGGATCTCATGTGAAATGGAGTGAACGAGGTTAAATGGTCGTAGGACACCTGAGAGGCACCTGCGGGCATCGCGTCGATGTCCGCAGCTAACCCGTGGGACTGCCGATAGGGGTTGAGCTGGCCGAAGTAATGATCAAAACCTTGATTCTCCTGCAGCATGTAAACAATATGACTGACAACGTTCAGATCGGGAGGATCAGAGTTGTTGGGATGCGATGACTTTCCGTTCAAGGCAGCGCAACCACTCAACAAAAATGTTGGTGCCAACATGAGCACCTTTGATCCCTTCATTAGTAGGCCACTCATTACTGCCATCCACCACCAAGCGCGTTGTATAGTTGCACCATCGCTAGCCGTTCGTTGAGCTGCGCCTGGGCAAGTGTGATTTGTGCGTCAAAATAGCGTGTGTCGCTGTCAAGGACCTCCAGGTAACTGGTAACTCCTCCTCGATAACGGGTTTCAGACAATCGAGTCGCATCCTGTGCCGAATTCGTGAGCAACTCCTGCTGAACGCGAAATTCTTGATTTTTTCGATAGGCGATCAGCGAGTCCGACACCTCCCGGAATGCCTGCTGAATCGAGCTCTTATAGAGAAGAACGGCCTCTTGTTGCTGCGCTTCTGACAATCGGACTCCGGACCGTATTTTTCCCGCCGTGAAAATGGGCTGCAATAGCTGGCCGCCAAAGCTCCAAAAGCCAGCTGGATTCGTGAAAAGGTCGGTTAGCGCATTGCTTTGATATCCCCCTACCGCGGTGAGACTGATTTGTGGAAAATAAGCGGCTCTCGCCACCCCGATTCTTGCGTTCGCCGCAATCAACTGGTGCTCCGACACCTGAATATCCGGACGCCTTCCTAATAAGGAGGATGGAAGGCCAGCGGGAACCGTAGGTGGCACAACATTGTCAATGAGCGGCTTACCGCGTATTATTGGCCCGGGGTTTCTGCCGACCAGAACGCTTAGAAGATTTTCTTGTTGCTCGATGCGACGTTCCAGGTCCGGAATTGCAGCTGCCGCTGTATATACCAACTGCTCAGACTGCCGGACGTCCATCAACGATGTGTTCCCGCCTTTTGCGCGTATTTCCACGAGACGCAGCGATTCCTGGCGCGACGTTAGAGCTCGAGTGGAAATTTGCATCTCTAGATCCAGTTCGAGGAGCTGAAAGTATGTGGCCGCCACATTGCTCACCAGGCTGGAAATTACTGCTTTTTGTCCCCACTCGGCTGCTATCAGTTCTGCGCGAACTGCTTCTGTAGCTCGTCGAAACTTGCCCCAAAAATCAAGCTCCCAGGCGAGGGACAGACTAGTGGCGATCGGGCTGCTTTCCACTTCGGTAGTTGTATGCGTTCTCGGAGAACGCTCGTTCGCGGCGCTTACGGCCGCCGATATCGTTGGAAACTGATCAGCACGGGTAATTCCGAGCACCGCTTGCGCTTGAAGAATTCGCGCCGCAGCAATGTGCACGTCATAATTGTTAGCAAGGGCCTCGCGAATGAGTGCTTGTAGTTGCTGGTCCTGAAAGATAGCCCACCATTTCTCATCACCCAGAGAGACGTTGGTTTGTTGACCCCAATCGGGAGCAAGGCCACGCAGTGTGTCTGGAATCGGAGTGGTCGGACGCTTGTATTTCGGTCCCACAGTACAGGCAGCCAGAACGAGAAGACAGGTAACTATGAAAATGGAGAGCCTGCTGGGCATGCCTAATCCCCTTCAGTGGGTAACATGGCTGGGTCGTGTGCCGTGCCAGTTTTTTTTCTTCTGTGTGCGAGGCGTTCGACAACGTCGAAGCTCACAGGTATAAGGAAAATTGCGATCACAGAAGCAGCGAGCATGCCACCGATTACGGCTGTTCCCAATACGCGTCGAGAGATGGCGCCGGCTCCTGAGGCCGTCCACAACGGCACGCAGCCGAGAATAAATGCGAAGGCGGTCATCAGAATTGGTCTGAGCCGCAGCTTGGCGCCAATAAGTGCGGCTTCCTCGGGTGACTTTCCTTTGTCGAATTCCATCTTGGCGAATTCCACAATCAAGATGGCGTTCTTCGCAGCGAGTCCGATCAACATCACCAGCCCAATTTGAGCGTAAACGTTGTTTTCCAGAGTTCGTGACCAGAGGAAAAGGAAGGCCCCGAAGACGGCTATCGGTGTTCCCAAGAGAACACTGAAAGGAAGAGACCAGCTTTCGTACTGCGCGGCCAGGATAAGGAAGACAAACAACAGTGACATACTGAAAATGATGGCGGGAGATACCCCTTCGGCCGCCTTCTTCTCCTGGTACGACATGCCCATGTAGTCGAAGCCCATCTCGGACGGCATGGAACTGGCAAATGTATCCTCTAATGCTTTAATTGCTTGTGCAGAGCTGTAGCCTGGCGCGGCACTGCCATTGATTTGCACGGAGCGATATAGGTTGTAACGCAGCGTAAATTCGGGCCCTATTCGTGGATGGATTGAAGTTAGCGTACTCATTGGTACGGGTTGACCAGCATCGTTCGTTACGTAAAACTGGCCAACGTTCTCAGCTCGCGTCCGGTAGCCGCCCTCCGCTTGCACGTAAACCTGCCACTGCCGTCCGAAATTATTGAAGTAATTGATCAGCACGCCGCCCATGAACGTCTGCAGAGTTTTGTAAACATCAGATAGCTGCACGCCTTGCGAGATCACCTTCGCGCGGTCCACATCTACATAGACCTGCGGCACAGCAGGAAGAGCGGTCGTATAGATTGATCCCAATTCGGGTCTTTTGCGGGCCGCTTCAATGAATTTGCTCAAATTATGACTGAGAAATGCTGGATCTTTGCCGGCGCGGTCCTCCAGCATAAAGGTGAATCCCCCTGAAGTTCCAACGCCCGGAATGGCCGGTGGTGGAAACGAAAACGCGACTCCCTGTGTCACCTTCGACAACTCATCGTTCAAATGTTTTTTAATAGCCTCGTACTGTTCCTCAGGCGCTTTCCGTTCTGCCCATTCTTTGAGCGTGATCCAGTAAAACGAACTGTAGGTGTTCTGAACGCCACTCAGCATACTGAACCCCAATACAGCCGTAACTGAATGAACCCCCGGCGTCTTGAGGATCATGTCTTCGATTTCGCGCGAGGCGTCGTCGCTACGTTGAAGGGATGCGGCATTGGGGAGCTGCAGTCCAGCGAAAACGTACCCCTGGTCTTCATCAGGCAGGAAACTGCGAGGGAGACGTGATCCGAACCAGCCCGCAAGAACGGTCATGCCAACAAGCAGGAGCATGCTCAGTGCGGCCTTGCGAATCAAGGTTCCGCAGAAGCTCACGTAACCATCTGTGGTTCGCCCGAAGACTCGATTGAACCATCGGAAAAACTTTCCCAGAGGACCGCGCGCCTCTTTTCGGGGGCGCAGCATGAGCGCGGCCAGAGCCGGACTTAAAGACAATGCGTTGAATGCGGAAAATAAAACTGAAATCGCGATAGTGATTGCGAACTGCTGATACAGGCGTCCGGTAATTCCTGGGATGAATGCAGTGGGAACGAATACAGCAGCCAATATCAATGCGATCGCGATTACCGGGCCGGAGACTTCCTCCATGGCCTTGAAGGCTGCGTCTTTCGGTGATAGTCCGTGCTCGATGTGATGTTCCACAGCTTCCACGACAACAATGGCATCATCGACGACAAGGCCGATCGCGAGGACCAGCCCGAAGAGAGAAAGTGTGTTGATGGAAAAACCGAGAAAGGGAAAAACCACGAATGTACCGACGAGTGAAACCGGTACTGCTAAAAGGGGAATCAGAGTCGCACGCCACCCCTGCAGAAATATGTAAACGACGATGATGACGAGGACTATCGCTTCGAACAACGTGTGTTCGATCTCCTTCAACCCTTCGGTCACCGCGAGGGTCGTGTCCAATGCGATGTCGTAATCCAGGTCTTGAGGAAAGCGTTGCTTCGCTTCCTTCATCAACTTCCGAACACCGGCGGCAGCTTGCACGGCATTCGATCCGGGGAGTTGATACACAGCAATAACGGCTGCAGGTTTTCGGTTGTATCGGCCAACAAGATTGTAGGTCTGGGAACCAAGCTCCAATCGGGCCACATCCTTCAGTCGCAGAATAGAGCCGTCGGGGTTGGCGCGAATCACGATATTACCGAACGCTTCAGCGGAGGGAAGGCGGCCCTGGGCTAGGACCGCATAGGTGAAATCCTGCCCCTTTGGAACGGGTTCACCGCCGATCTGCCCAGCGGGGTTCACTGTGTTCTGCGCTTGGATGACTTTGACGATTTCCGGAACTGTCACGCCCATTTTGGCGAGACGGTCGGGCTTGACCCAGCACCGCATAGCGTACTGTCCCGCGCCGAAAACCGTGACGCTAGCAATGCCGGGCACACGGGTTAACTGATCGTTCAAATTGATGTAAGAATAGTTCGCTAAAAAGATGTTGTCGTAGGTGCCCTTGGGGGAAAACAGATTGACCAGCATCAACGGCGCGGCCGTTGATTTTTGAACCGTCACTCCATAGTTCACGACGTCAGCAGGCAATTGCGAATTTGCCTGATTGGTGCGCATTTGTGCCAAGATCTGGTCTGTGCTCGGGTCGGTTTTGATGTCGAAATTAACTGTCAGAGTGATCTGACCATTGTTCGCGTTGTTGGAGTACATGTAGTTCATGTTGTCCACGCCGCTCATCTGCTGTTCGATTGGCGTTGCCACTGACTGCTCGACAGTGACGGCGTCAGCGCCGGGATAGGTCGCTTTCACTTGGACTTCCGGCGGAGCAATGTTTGGGAATTGAGCCGTAGGGAGACGACGCATGGCCACAATCCCAATTAGCACCATGAGGATGGCGATCACCATGGCTACGATGGGACGACGAATGAAAAAATTAGCCATGGTCAGTTATTGCCGGCGATAGTGTTCGACTGCGTAGGACGAACTGTCATGCCCTCTTTGATCTTTTGCATGCCTTCCGAGATTACTTGTTCTCCGGATTGCACCCCTTCGGTAATGACCCACAATTGACCGACCCGCTCACCGGTTTTTACGGGGCGAATGCTTGCTTTGTTACCTGCCCCCACCACAACGACGCTGTAGGTACCTTGCGCTTCCACCACAGCACGTTGCGGAACCAGCAGTGCCCCCCTCGATATCCCCGATACAGCGCGGATCTTTCCGAACATGCCAGGGCGTAGCACACTTCCGGGATTGTCAAAAGCACCTGCCATTCGAATTGTGCCGGTCTTGACGTCCACTTGTCGGTCGGCCAGCACAACCCAGCCTTTTCGCGGATAAACCGAACCGTCGGACAGGGTAAGTTCCAGTATCTTTTCCCTACTCTCTTGTCTTCTACCTTCCGCGACTGCACTGATTCGGCTTGCAAACTTCAGGTACTCCTGTTCGCTGATCGCAAAATATGCTTTGATTGGTTGCACCTGCGAAACCGTCGTAAGAACAGATGTCGGGCCAACTAAGTCGCCGATTTGTGCTTTGGCTAACCCCGCCACACCATCCACCAACGAGCGGACTTTGGCAAAGCTTAGGTTCAACCGCGCTTGCTCCAATTGCGCCTTCGCAGCGGCAACCTGAGCCTCGGCCGCAGCATTTGCCTGAATGTCATTGTCCAGCTGCGCCTGCGGAATGGCGCTTTGCTTAGCAAGGGGAGTGTCGCGTGATACGTCAAGTTTTGTTTTGCCGAGTTGCGCCTGCGTTTGCGCTAGTTGACCTTCGCTTTGCGCCAGTGCAGCCTCGAACGGTCGCGGGTCGATTTCGAAAAGCACTTCACCTTTATGAACCACCTTACCTTCGCTGTAAGTCTGCTTGAGCAAATAACCGGTGACCTGAGGCTGTATTTGTGCGTTCACGTATCCATCGAGCGTGGAGATGCATTCGGTATACAGAGGAACGTCCTGCTGGACGACCGGTGCGACTTGGACGTCTGGAACCGAGCTCGCCGCCTGTGCGTTTTTCTTCTCACACCCGGTGTGTGCCAGTGCGATCAAGATTGCCCCCATGACAAGTGGACACCGGCCCCGAATCCATTTGTGGTAACGGTACAGGCTCGGAAGGCGCTCGCCACGACTCCGAACGACGACTTGCCACTCCGGACCACCTCGTGATTCAGGCCACATCTTGAAGGACTCCGTTATCAGCTGAAGCGTAGATGCAGCTATCCAGCAGAAACACTGGCATTAGTAACAGTGAGATTAACTTACAAGTAGGACGCCGAAGCCGTGGCGCTCAGTGGGCGAGAGAAGTTACCCGAATATTCCGCGATAGTAGCGTTGGTGAAACTCTCAGTCTGATAACACAATTCTATTCATGCGTTTAGCTGACACAAGTAACAGTTATAGTCGTCCTTCTGGCTCGCTAACGTGAATAGCGTCCGATGGCTAATGCTGGCCAGTAAGGTTAGCGGCATAAAGAATGGAACGCCTTCCCAGACCTCGCCTTCTGATTGCAGATGACCATACGCTTGTTGCTGAGGCCTGCAAGAAAGTCTTAGAACCAGAATTTCAGGTTGTTGCGATCGTTACAAATGGAAGGGACCTGCTGAGGCTGGCCTCAGAGCTAGAGCCTAGCGTGATCATCCTTGATATTTCGATGCCGCAACTCAATGGTCTAGATGCCGGGGAACAGCTGCAGCATTTGGTGCCGTCCTGCAAATTGGTCTATTTAACTATGAATATGGCACCAGATGTTGCCGCGGAAGCTTTTCGACGCGGTGCTTCCGGTTATGTGGTGAAGAGTTCTGCAGCCGAAGAGCTTGTAATTGCTGTGCGAAGAGCGCTGCGGTCCGAATCCTACCTGTCGCCCTTCATTACCAGAGAAACGGTTGAGTTTCTCCTGCGAAGTGATCAGGGTCTCGCTGACAAACGGTTAACGCGGCGACAAAGCGAAATACTACAGCTGCTTGCAGAAGGAATGTCTATGAAGGAAATTGCAACTACATTGAACCTGAAGCCAGGTACGATCGCGTTCCACAAGTACAACATTATGCAAATATTAGGGCTCAAGACCAATGCAGGCCTGCTTCAGTATGCAATCAAGCACCACTTAATAGCCTAAGTGACTCCTAGTCACAACACTTTCGGAGTTTGTCACTTTTGCCGCGCGCCACGTTGAGCACAAGTTCATCTGAATAACCATGTGCGTGCGCCCCTATTGAGCAGCTGGCCTGCCAAATCGAAGGCGGAAATGCGATGAGAGTCATGATCATAGTCCTCGTTCTGCTCGTCTTGGCTATTGGCATTGCACTCTATTTCGTTTATCGAGAGACTGAATGCGATCTGCCACCTGAACACCGGGTATCGCCTCACTCCCCGCCACGGAAGGAACGATCGAAACCACGACGTCTCAAAGCATCGTGACTGTGAACATTTCCAGTGCCAGGCCCAGTTGAGAACATCGTACAACTGCCAGTGGTGTGAAAAGATGCATTTGGCTCGAACACAAATAACGGCCTCATCTCTGCTCATTGGGGTTATTGTTAGCGTAGCGCTGGTTGTGGTTGCTAGGGGCATGCCCGCATCGCAGACAACGAGTACAGCCACAGACTCCGTTGCGGATTCGGTCGCCATTGAAAATAGCGGCGTTGCAGTCGAAGTGGATGGCAGACCCATATTGAGGATTTACGCACCAGTCGCCGGTATCAGTCCGCAGGAACGGGCAGAGGCCATTGAGGCTCGGATCGTTAGTCTAGCGAAGGGAAAGACAGTAGCAGTAGAAGATATTCATGCCGACAATCGTGGTACATGGACAGAAATTATCGCCGGCAACAATCGCATCATGGGCATTACCGAAGCGGATGCTGCTGCTGCCGAAATGAGCCGGGCTGAACTGGCGAATGAATACAGAGAAATTATCCGTCAGGTCATAAAGCAGTACCGCGAAGAACATACTCTTCGCCATCTAGTAGCGGGAATAGCACGTGTGCTAGGAACAACGTGTATTTTTGTCGGCGTTCTGGTTGGGCTCTTCCGGATGAGGCGCGCGGTCCGACGGCGATTACAGGATAGCCTTACCCGGGAACTTACCGGTCCGCTTCGACTTTTTGGAAGAAATCTGGCCCATTACCTGGGTCAACCTTTACTGCTGTTCGGGCGAGCGGTTTTCTGGATCGCAGTTCTCATTGCGTTTCAGGCTTATGTCTCAGTTGCGCTGCGTTTCTTTCCGTCGACCAAATACTTGTCGTATCAACTCACGAGTTGGGTGCTGTCACAATTTGGCAGCTTTGGAAAACTTATCCTGGACGATATTCCGAACTTGTTTTTGCTGGCGGTGATTTGCTTTATCGCCGCTTGTCTCATAAAGATTAATCATTTCGTCTTTGGAGAGATCCGGGACGGCAGGCTTACAATCAGCGGTTTTTACCCCGATTGGGGAGAGCCTACGGCGAAACTGGTTCGAACTTTGATTCTGGTGGCGGCGATCATCATTGCGTTTCCTTACATGCCGGGTTCAAATAGTCCCGCCTTCAAGGGAATTTCGGTATTCCTGGGAGTCTTGCTCTCTCTGGGATCCACATCCGCAGTGGCGCATGCGATTGCGGGGACAATTCTCACCTATATGCGGGCGTTTCAAATCGGCGACTTTGTCAGAATAGGTAGCGATCTTGGTGAGGTGCTCGAAAAAACACTGCTCGTGACACGAATGCGCACACAAAAAAATGAAGTCATCACTATACCGAATGGCACCGTGTTGGGCGGGGTGGTGATGAACTACAGTGCAGAGGGTAGAAAGCGAGGAGTCATTTTCCACACGGTTGTGAGCATAGGCTACAGCGCTCCATGGAGGCACGTACACTCGCTCCTGATTTCGGCTGCGCTCGAAACGGAAGACGTTTTGCACGACCCATCGCCATTTGTACTACAAACCGCACTCAACGACTTTTATGTATCGTACGAGTTAAACGCCTATACCGGGAAACCGATGAACATGATGAATATATATTCTACGTTGCACCAGAATATTCAGGACAAGTTCAATCAGGCTGGCGTTGAGATCAATTCTCCCCATTACCTCTCTCTGCGGGATGGAAACGAGACCACGATCCCTCACGACTATGTGCCAAAGGATTACAAGCATCCCGTTTTTGAGTTTCAACAGAGCGACGACCGAGGCTCCACCCCAGTTTCTTCGGTAAAGGTAGGAACAATTAAGGGCAGCGAGTAATGGGTAGGTACCCATTGCTTCACTTTCCTATCCATTGAGTCAACCAAGCGCGCGAAGGCTGGTCTTCAATAATTCTGGACGCGTTACAAGTATTTTCCCTCGTGTTTTCGCGATTACGCCAGTTCTCCTCCATTCGCTCAAGAGCCGACTCACTGTAAACTGGGTGGTATTTGCGGTGTTTGCCAGTTGTTCATTCGTGATCTCTAAAGGCGCGTTCAGCGAGGATCGTTGACCTCGTCCGCGGGCCAGGCTCAACAAGACATGGGCGAGTCTTTGACGTGCAGTATGAGAGACTAAACTTAAATGGGTTCGTAAATACCAGAGAATGTAGTCGTGCGTAATCGCTAAAAGATTTTCAAGCAACCTGCTATATCGCCGCGCTAATGTTCGTATGACGTCGCGCCTCCACACCAACACATGTGCCTCTTTCGCGACCTCGGTACTAACCAGAAACGCCGTGGGTTGCGGCAACAGGGTCGCGCCCCCAAAGATGTCCCCTGGCTCGAGCCAAAGGAGGTACACCTGCCTACCGCTAGGGGTAATGAAGAAGAAACGCGCCGATCCCCTGATCAGTAGAAATAAATGAGTCGCGGGATCGCGTTCATGTGCTGGTACTGAAACGTGCGAGAAACGCCGGTACGATGCTGCCTGGATAATATCGCTTCGCTCGATAGAATTCAGACCTTCTAAGAATTTCGACTGGATGCCACCGTCGAGCAATGGATGTAGAAATGAATGGCGGTGCTCCCGGGCAGTTGTGGTTACATGATCCATATTGCAAGGTGCGCTGCTCCAACCTGCAACGTACATCGTCTGAACACTTGCGTATGATCATCGTAATGTTCTACAGGCGCCCAGCAAACTGGCAAACCCGACAGCGGATCGCCACAGGGGCTGTCTGCCTGCAAAGCTCGATGCCAAAACTCCGCGTATTACCAACGAACGCCGAAGCAAACTGGCAAGACCGAGGTTGCAATGTTCCGATTGAATGCATGATGGTATCTGACTTCCGTATAGAGGTGTGCAGCGGAATCGCCAAGGCGGAATGCGAGCCCTACCCCACGTTGAACCCGCCAGCCGATGATGTTCGTGAACCGAGTGTTTCGTCGTGGGGAAAACGCCATTTACGTATTCAACATTCCACCAGGTCCAAACCGATGCGCATGCCTTACCGGCCCGGACAACGGTTTGTTTCGCTTCCAGCGTACGACGGTACCAACCTCCACCAGAATAATGTATGCGCTTGTGTCATAAATAGTTGCCCAGGATTAGATTACCCGTGAGTGCGCAAAATCGACCCTTCACGTCGGAAACGGCGATTTCATTCACGATCCGATCCGACACCGGCAGCCCATGAAACATAAACTCGGCGCTCATTTTGAGATTCGTGGAA
>Ga0075425_100001393_pt1 | contig 23729 bp, 15 predicted proteins | sample SoiMethybrSBSTD4_FD_75300 | JGI IMG/M metagenome (GOLD analysis project Ga0075425, IMG submission 75300) | Bulk soil microbial communities from a Populus tree surrounding site in Tennessee, USA - Soil MetaG P. TD hybrid SBSTD4 | ecosystem: Environmental > Terrestrial > Soil > Tree plantation... | reverse complement strand
GAGATCTCCGACGATGAAGCGGAGAAGATCCGCAAAGTCCGCGACGCCGTCGACTACATCGAGAAGCGCGCGAAAGCCCAGTAGTCCACCCCGGCGCGCGGCGCCACTTCCGCGTCGCGTCACCCTCTGGTCAGTCCAGTCGTCAGCCGCAGCCGCCTGACCGCTGAACTGACCAAAACTTTTTTTGGAGCTGATTTCATTTGAACAAGCGTCGCGTCGTCATCACCGGCATCGGCATGATCTCCCCCCTCGGCATCGGCAACGAGGCCACGTGGCAGGGGCTGCTCGAAGGGCGTTCGGGCATCGGCGCCATCACGAAGTTCGATGCGAAGGACTACGCCTGCCGGATCGCCGGCGAGGTCAAGGGCTTCGAGCCCGCGAACTGGATCGAGAAGAAGGAGATCAAGAAGTCCGATACCTTCATTCACTACGCGATCGCGGCGTCGCAGATCGCTCATGACGACGCGAAGCTCGATCTGTCAAAGGAAGATCCCGATCGCGCCGGCGTGATCATCGCCTCCGGCATCGGCGGGCTGCCGCTGATCGCGGACATGCACTCGACGCTGCTGGAGCGCGGACCGAGCCGCATCTCACCGTTCTTCATCCCCGGCCTGATCGTGAATCTCGCGGCGGGCCAGGTCTCGATCCGATTCGGATTGAAGGGACCGAGCAGCGCGCCCGCGACGGCCTGCGCGGCGGGAGCGCATGCGATCGGCGACGCGATGAAGATCATCCAGCGCGACGACGCGGACATCATGTTCGCCGGCGGCGCGGAGGCGGTCATCACCGAGCTCGCCATCGGCGGCTTCGCGGCGATGCGCGCGATGTCGACGCGCAACGACGATCCGACGCACGCGTCGCGTCCGTGGGATCTGAATCGCGACGGCTTCGTCGTCGGCGAGGGCTCGGGCATCGTCATTCTCGAAGAGCGCGAGCGTGCGATCGCGCGCGGCGCGCACATTTACTGCGAGCTCGCGGGCTACGGCATGTCCAGCGACGCGTACCACATCAGCGCGCCCGCGGAAGACGGCGACGGCATGATCCGCGCGATGAAGCGCGCGGTGAAGGACGCCGGACTGCAGCCAACGGACATCGACTACATCAACGCGCACGGCACGTCGACGCCGGTCGGCGATCGCACGGAAACGCTCGCGGTGAAGACGCTGATGGGCGATCACGCCTACAAGCTCGCCATCAGCTCGACGAAGTCGATGACCGGCCATCTCCTCGGCGCCGCGGGGGGCATCGAGGCCGCGATCACGGCGATGACGATGAAGACCGGCATGCTCGCGCCGACCGCGAACTACGAGACCCCCGATCCCGATTGCGATCTCGACTACGTCCCGAACGTCGCGCGCCAGGCGAACGTGCGCCACGCGCTGTCGAACTCATTCGGCTTCGGCGGGACGAATGCGACGCTGGTGTTCTCGCGCCACGAATAAGAATCGGAACGGGTGCGCGAACTGCGCGGTCAGGCGCTCCGGGATCTCGATCCCGTCGACGCCGGCGCGCTGCGCCGGTTCGGGCGCCGCGGTGAACGTGCCGAACAAAACGTCCCAGATCGAGAGGATGCGGCCGTAGTTGCTGTTGTGCTCGTGCGCGTCCGCGGAGTGATGCATCGAGTGGAACGTCGGGCTGACGAGCACGCGATGCAGCGGACCGAACGTCCAGCGCAGACGCGCGTGCTGCATCGTTTCGATGAAGAGCTGCACGAAGAGGAGCGGCAGCCAGCGCGGCTGCGGGATGCCGAGCAGAAACGCGGGGACGATCATCAGCATGCCGACGTACAACTGTTCCACCGCGTGAATGCGATTCGCGGTCAGAAACGTGAGCCGCGTTGCGGCGTGATGCACGCTGTGGAATGCCCACAGCGGCCGCACGGCGTGCTGCATCCGATGCACGCCGTACGCGAAGAAGTCGAAAGAGATCCAGCAGACGACGATCGCGACGAGCGGCTGCATGTTCAGGAGCAGACCGACGCGCAGGAACTGCACGCGCGGCACCACGAACGCGAACAGCGGCAGCACGAACAGGTTGTAGATGCTGCATTGATAGAAGACCGCGTACGCGAGATCGTTGAGCGCGCTGCGCGTCCGATAGGCCTTCAGATCGCGCTCCGCGACGAGGATCACGATCGCGCAGATCGCGTAGACACCGAGGCCTGTGAGCGTCGACATCACGAGCTCGCGAGCGACGGAATGGCGCGCGAGAAAGTCTTCAAGCATGTCGCGCGCTCCACGCCGCGTTGCGGAGCAGCGATAGCGACGGAAACCGCCGCCATCGCAGCGCGGCGATGATCGTCAGCATCACGACCCGAACGACGTAGACGAATCCGCCATCGCGCCGGACCCTGCGGCCGTCGAGAACGGCGACCGCATGGTTCGAGAGCCAATTGTCGGGCACGGTACCGAGGCGCTGTTTGAGCATGTCGTTGATCTCTGTATGCGCCTGTCGCCGGAGCCGGAACGTCTTCGCATCGGCGTGATGACGCGCCGCCGCGAGCTTCGCCGGGATGCGAACGAAGCGCGCGCCGCGCAGGCCGAGGCGGAGCCAGTATTCGTAGTCCATGCAGAGATCGAGGCGCTCGTCGAACGGACCGAACTGCTCGATCACGCGCCGGCGAAAGAAGACCGCCGGCTGGCACAGAAAGCAGATCAGTTTCAAACGCTCCATCGACCAGGCCTCGGTCGGATACGAGCCGATGAGCCGATCGTCATCGTCGATCAGATCCGCGTCGCCGTAGACGACGTCGGCCTGCGGATCCTTTTCGAAAGCATCGACGGCGGCCGCGATCGCGCCGGCGTAGTGAAGATCATCGGCATTCAGATACGCGAGGATGTCGCCGCGAGCGCGGGCGAGACCGGCATTGATCGCGGCCGTTTGTCCGCCGTCGGGGCCGCTCGAAAACGCGATCCGATCGCGCCATCGCTCGAGGATCTCGAGCGTGCCGTCGGTGCTTCCGCCATCCATGACGATGTGCTCGATGGCGTCCGCGAGGCTTCCGTCGCGCTGCACGGCGACGCTCTCGAGCGTGCGCTCGATGAAGCGGCCCTGCTGCAATGAGGGCGTGACGATTGACACAAGTGGACCGGACACGGATCGAACGATTCTTCAGCAGGCGTGCATGCTTTGTGCTATAAAGTTCTTCATGGATTTCGATATCGTCGTGGTCGGCGCCGGTCTCGCGGGTCTGCAGTGCGCGCGGCAGCTCGCGCTGAGCGGCTTTCGCGTCGCGCTTCTCGATCGCAAGGCAACGCTGAGCGAGCCGGTGCATACGACCGGCATCTTCGTGCGCAAAACGTGGGAAGACTTTCCGCTTCCGGAAGAGCAGCTCGGCAAGGCCATCCGCCATGTCGTCCTCTGGTCGCCGTCGCGGCGCGCCCTGCGGTTGCAGGCGCCGCACGACGAGTTCCGCATCGGCCGCATGGGCTGGCTGTATTTGTGGATGCTCGAGCAGGCGTGTCGCGCGGGCGTGACGTGGATCCCGCGGTCGCGCGTCATCTCGATCGAGGACACATCGATCACCATCGAACGCGGTGGACACCACGAAACGATTCGCGCGCGATTCATCGTCGGCGCCGACGGCCCGCGATCCACCGTCGCGCGGCAGCTCGGTCTCGACACGAATCGCGAGATGCTCGTCGGAATCGAGGACGTCGTTCCGTCGAACGGCGGCGAGCCGACGCTGCACTGCCATCTCGATCCGCGCATCGCGCCCGGATACATCGCGTGGGTCGCGGACGACGGTCACGAGGCGCATGTCGGCGTGGCCGGATATCGCGAACGTTTCGATCCCGCGAAGGCGCTCGACTCCTTTCGCAGGAGCATCGGCGCGGGACGCGCGATCGAGCGGCGCGGCGGTTTGATTCCGGTCGGCGGCATGCTGCGGCGCATCGCGAACAAACGCGGCCTGCTCGTCGGCGACGCAGCCGGCGCGGTGTCGCCGCTCACCGCAGGCGGACTCGATGGTGCGCTGCGGCTCTCGTCGTTCGCTGCGGACGTGATCACCGCGCATCTGTCCGGCGACGCGAAGGCGCTGCGTCAGTACAGCGGCGATCGCTTTCGCGCGCGATTCGTCGCGAGGCGCTGGATGCGCCGCGCGATGCGCCTCGTCGAACATCCGCTGACGATGGAGCTCGGATGTGCGCTGCTGCGCACGCCGCCGCTGCGCGCGCTCGCGACGCACGTGTTCTTCGCGCGGAACTCGTTTCCGGACGTGCGCCGTCCGAAGCTCATGGAAGCGGGACAGTCGTCGTCTGTCCCGCCGCCACGCTCACGTTCTCGCGCGTCGCGAGCACCTTCTGCTGCCCGTCGAGAAACTCGAGCGTGTAGACGCCCGTCGCGACGCCGTCGAACTGCGGCCGCGACGCGGCGACGGCGTAACGATTCGAAGCGCTGCGCAACCGCATCAGGACGGCACCCGCGACGCTGTGCTTCACGACGACCGTGCCGCCGCGCTCGAGCATCACCTGAACGTCGGGTCCGGGCACGACGACGTCGACCGCGCGCGGCGCGTATCCGCTCGCTGAAACGTTCGCGGTGTAGGAGCCCGGCAGCAGCCACATTCGCGAAACGCCGTTGTCGGTTCGCGTCGGTGGACTGACTCCCATCGGCGACGTCGCGCCCTTCGCTCGCACGATGATGGTTGCGTCGAGCGCCTGGTTCGTCGACACATCGACGACGCGCACGTTGATCGCCTCGCCCTGGCGCAGGCGCAGCTCGAGATCCTGCGACACGCCATCGTTGATGACGATCTCCAACGGCTCGGAGACGTAGTGATCGCGGCGCGCGTCGATGCGGTACTTGTCGTCGCCGAGGTTGTCGAAGGAGAAGCGGCCGTCGGAGTCGGTGATGGCGGGAGGGCCGCCGTAACCCTGGGCCATGAAGTTGACCGTGGCGCCGGCGATCGGCGCGCCCGTTTTGTCGTCGATCACGCGGCCGCGCAGCGTCGCGCCCTTGATGTCGAAGTCGTGCGTCATCGATCCGGTGACCGTGACTCTGTGGATCGATCCGAATCCGCGCGCGGGACCGGCCATCTGGACGCGCACCTCGTACTCGCCGGGATCCGTGAGGCGCACTTCGTACGTGCCGTCCGCACGCACTTCACCGAACGCGCCGTTCGCCGGCCGCGGTGTCGGTCCTGTTCGCGACGGACCGAAGGTGATCATTCCGTCGACGGGGACGCCGTTGCGCGTCACGCGGCCGCGCACCGCGAAGCCGGCGTTGAAATCGAGCTCGACGAACGGCGCGCTGCCGTTCGCAACGTCGATCTGCTTTCGCTCCGATCGCCGCGACACGGGGCGCATCTGCGTCGCAATGATCGAGATCCGGCCATCGGGAACGCCCTGCAGCGTGAAGTTGCCCGAGGCATCGGGTTGTGCCGACGCGCGCCACATCCGATCGCCGCTCGCGCTGACCTCGACGTTCGCGAGGTCACCGCCGCTTACTCCGATCACGCGTCCGCTGATCGACGCGCCTCGGCCGAGAGTGAGGGTGATATTCGACGTGTCGCCGGGTGCGAGTTTCCGTTCGGCATTCGTGTAGCCGTCCTTGCGCGCGGTGATCGTGTACGTCGCATCGCCGAGTCCTTCGAACTTGAACGCGCCTTCGACGTCGGTCCGCACCGTCGGAGTCGACGCATCCATTCGTACCTCGGCGTTCGCGATCGGACGGCCTGCCTCATCGACGACGCGGCCCTGCACGTCGCGGCCGCGCGCGAGCTCGACGTCGACGCGCGTCTCCTGACCGCCGGTCACGTCGACGGTCTTCGTCGCGGAGACCCATCCCTGACGGCGGAAATCGATGCGCTGCGTTCCGGTCGCGATGCTGTCGAGCGTGAACTCGCCCGACGCGTCGGTGCGGACCGGCGCCGGCGCGCCGAGCGTGCGCGTCATCGATCCCTGCGACACGACGAACACGTTCACGTCGCCGAGCGGCTGTCCGTTCGATGTGACGCGGCCCTTCACGATGCCGCCGCGATCGAGCGCGACCTCGACGGTCGTCGTGCCGCCGGCCGTCGCCTTCACGTCGACGATGCCGCCCGCCGCGTAACCCTTCGCCTGCACTGCGATGTCGACCTCGCCGGGCGTGATCTCCTCGATCACGAAGCGGCCGTCATCCGATTTGAAGTTGCGCGTGTTGTCGCGGCCGCGACGCTCGCGCACGATCCCGACGGTGAACTCGCGGACCGGCTGCTTCGAATCGCGATCGTAGACGCGGCCCTCGAGGCGCGCCGGACGCGGAAGGTGGAGAACGACGTCGCGCGCGGGAGCCGCGACGGTGACGGGCTCGCCCGCGACGCCGCTCGGCGAGGTCGCGGTGATCGTGAGTGACCGGCCGCTCGCCAGACTGCGCAAAGCGAAGGCGCCCGAGGCATCGGTGCGCGCCGACATGATGCCGGCCGCACCGGCGGCGCCGGAGATCGACGCGTTTTCGACGGGCTGCTCGTCGGCATCGAGGACGCGTCCCTCGATCGCGACGCCACGCTGCATGCGCAGCGTCAGCGGCGCCGTCTTCGCGTCGATCATTTGCGCGGAGCGCGTTTCCCGCACGGTGTTCTTGCCGCCGGCGTAGATGTCGTACTTCCCTTCGCTGATGTCGTACGAACGCCGTCCGTTCTCATCGCTCACGCTGCAGGCGACCGCATCGCCTTCGTTGCAGACCATCGGCACGAACGACTGGCGGTCGTTCGGATCGGTCCATCGATAAACGATGAGCGGCTCGCCGGCGACCGGTTTTCCGTTCTCATCGAGGAGCGTGACCTCGAACGAGAAACCCTTTCTCAGCGTGATCTCGACGCTCTTCGTTTCGCCGGGCGGGAGCGCGATCGGACCTTCGGTGGCATTCGCGTAGCCACGCTTCGTGACGACGACGTTCTGCGGCTGCGACACGCGCGGAACGCGCAGCATGAACGTTCCGTCGGGCCCGGTCGTCGCGGACGTGATGCGCACGCCGACGCCGACGCGCGCGGCCGCGACGGGACGGCGCTGGTCGTCGACGACGATGCCGCGCAGACGTGCAAGCGGCATCGCGCTCAGGTTTTTCGCCACGCGTGTGCCTTCGGTGAGATCCGCCGGCGCGGAGTCGTTCAGCGCGTACGCGGGATGCGTCATTCCGACGGACGTGCTCATCGCCGGCAGCGGCGCGATCGTGAAGTTGCCCCTCGCGTCAGTGATCGCGGTGAAGGTCGACCGATCGTTGCGGTCCGCGATCATCACGCGCGCGCCGCCGATCGGCCGCTCGTCCTTCGCGCTGCGCGCAGTACCAGTCACCGTGGCACCCGGTCGAAGCACGATGTCGTATGCGTTTTTCTTTTTGTCGACGTCCACGCGGCCGATGCGCGTCGCATCGCTCGCGACCAGGTTCTGCTGCGACGCCAAATGTGCGATGCGGAACGCTCCGTCTTCGCCGCTCGTCGCGAGCGGCCACAGTCCCGCGCGAATCGCGGCGCCGGACACGATCGTCTTGCCGTCGGGCGCGAGCACGCGGCCGGTGATCGCCCTGCCGCTCTGCAGCTCGATGTCGCCGAGGGATTTTCTGCCGCGCGGTTCGTAACTTTCGAACGGCGCGTAGTCCGGATGAATCACGAAGAATCGCCCCGCCTCCTCCGTCGATTGCAACCCGATCTCAAAAGCCCCCTCGGCATCCGTGCGCGCAACGACATCGGCGTTGATGACGACCAAGGCGTTCGCGACACCCTTGCCGCCCGCGACGACACGACCACGCACTTTCTTCGCCGGACGCAGGACGAACGCCCCCGCGTCCTCGCCGTCGACCGCATCGATCGACCGCCATTCGCGATCGCTCGCCTCGAGCAGAAGCGTGACGACGCCATTCCCCTTCGCATCGATCGTGAACGCGCCGTCGTTCTTCGTCTCGACTTCACTCAGCGCCGTGCGCTCCGGCGTCGCGGACAGCAGCCGCGCATGCAACGCGACTTCGGTCTCGAGCGCGAACGCCCGAACGCGCACACCAGCGAGCGGCTTACCGTCAGGATCGATCGCCCGACCGGAAATCGCGGCGTGAGCAGTCGCGGCGAAGAGGAAAACGAGGAACAGGGCGCGGCGCATGGACATGGGACGGAAGTATAGGAGTCCGAACCGTCGCACAGTCGCACAGTCACACAGTCGCACAGGGCTTTCTCTGAGACTGTTGGACGGTGAGACTGTGAGACTTTTCTCAGGCCTCAGGACTCAGCACCGGCCTTTTCCATCCACTCCGCAAACTCCTCCTTCCCGTGCTTTCGCGCGACGTCCACCGGCGTCATGCCGTCGGTTCCGCGCGCCTGCCGGTCCGCGCCGTGGGCGAGGAGCAGCTTCGCCATCTCGATGTCGCCGCGACCCGCGGCGCCGTGCAGCGCCGTGTAGTCCATCTGCTGCTTTTTGTTTGGATCGGCGCCGCGCTCGAGAAGCAATTGCATCGTTGCGTGATCGCATGCCGCCGCCGCGGCGTGTACGGGCGCGACGCAGTTCGCGTTGTCCGCGGCCGCGTTCACGTCCGCGCCGGCGCGAATCAACTCCTGCGCGAGATCGGGGTGCTGGAAAAAGATCGCGAGGCCCGCGGGCGGATAGCCGTCCGGCGTTCGCGAGTGCAGAAGCGCGGGATCGCTCGCGAGCATCGTGCGCACACGAGGCGTGTCGCCGAGGGCGACGGCTTCGCCGAACGAGACGGGAGCGCCGCGCGAGACCAGAAGCTGCGCGACGTCGCCATGGCCGTGATAGATCGCGAGCAGAATCGGCGTGACGCTGTTCTCGACGGATTGCAGCAGCGTCGGGTCGTTGTCGATCAGTGCCGCGACCGCCGCGGTATCGCCTTTTCGGATAGCTTCAGTGAATTCGCTCATGCACGCAATCGTAGGTCCGCGGGGCGCTCGCGCGCTTCTTCATTCCTGCGAAATCGAGCCGGCGGAACGCCCGCGTGTTTCGCGAACCACGTCGTGAACGAGCCGACGCTTTCGAAGCCGCAGTCGCGCGCGACGTCGATGACCGGCCGCCGCGTGGCGCGCAGCAGCGTGCATGCACGCTCGAGCCGCAGTCGCGCGAGATAACGATGCGGCGTCGTGCCGTGGATCGCCGCGAAGAGCCGATGAAAGTGAAACGGCGACAGACACGCCTCGGCCGCCGCCTCGGCAATCGTCACCGCGCGATCGAGATTCGCGTGCAGGAACGACGTGCCGATGCCGACGCGGCGCGCGAGCTCCGCGCGCGTCGCAGCGCGCAGCGCGGGAAGCCGTGTCGCGCGCGCATCGACGTCGCACTGCGCGCGAACCAGCTCGTTCGCGAGGGCGTAAATCGATGCGTCGTCGCGAACATCGCTGAGCGCGTTCAGGAGCGGCGCGTCGAAGTGCAGGCGCTCGCAGAAACCAACGTGCGGCGCGCTTGCCGCATCGATCAGTCCGAGGGACGACGTCGTCGCCGAGCGCCACGCGTCCTCGACGAATCCACGCGCGAAAAACACGCAGAACGTCTCTACCGGCTGCAGAGCATCGATGTCCATCGAATACTCCTCGCCGTCGTTCAGCACGAGCGCCATTCCGGGCACGAGCTCGAAGCGGCCGTGCCGCGTTTCCCACGTCACTTCGCCGCAAATGACGCTCTTGATCGAGAGCGGACCGGCAAATCTCTCCACCTGATGGTGCCGCGCACGTGCCGCGAGGAGCACGTTCTCGCGCCCGATCAGGCCCGCAGGCGGATTGATCAGCAGCTCGGCCATGGTTGCGCTCGATTCTACGCGGGTTGGAAAAACGTAGTCGGCACGCATTGCGCTCTTAGTCTTGATGTGTCGGAGGAACGCATGAATCGCTGCAAAGTCTGTGGTCATTCGCGCGCGGCACACATCGATGGCGTCCGTTGCGCTCTCTGCGGTTGTCTGCCCGATCGCCGTGATTACGTGCAGGAAACGTTCACGTTCCGCGGCGCGATACCGACGCGTGTGATGAGCAACACACGAAAAAGGTGAGCTCAGCCGCGTAGGATGAAACAGGCAAACTTCTTGGTTGCCGACTTCATCATGATCGTCGAAAAAGCCAAACCTTCGAAGCTCGTGTCCGTGTCCGAACGCAACCTCCAGAGCGCCGCGATCCGCCTTCTGCCGCGACACAACAAGCTGGTCTCGACCGAGGTCGAGTACCTGCGCCGTGTCCTCGGCGACAAGGCATCGCAGGTCGACATCGACGAGAAGGTTCTTCTCGTTCGACGTCTCCCGTGGCGCGACATCTGCGGCGACATCTGACGGACCAGCGACGCGCGATCTGAAAAACGGTGGCTTCGCCATCGCCCTTCTGGAACTTACCTCTTGCGCACGTATGGGATAACACCATAAAGTTATTACTCCAGTTCCAAACCGGAGGATGACATGCCGAAGCTGCGCACCCCGATTCACGCAGTCGCCGTACTCCTCACCACTCTCCTGATCGCCACCATCGCCGAGGCGCGCGTCATCTCGTATGCGCCGTACTCGCAGCGACTCGCAACGGCGACCTTTCATCGACGCACCACGCAGCACTTCGCGCTGATCGAATCACGCGGCGTGCAGCCGAACGTGCTGCTCTCGCCGTTGCCGGTCAACAACGCCGGACAGCAGCTCGTGCTCTACGACGCCGCCGGCGCGGAAGAGCCGCGCGTCATCTATCCGATCGATGGCGGCGAAGTGCCGATCGGATGGGCTGCACTACGCGAGAACGCGCAGGGCGTCCCGACGATCCTCGTCTACACGCTGGGCGACCCGACGACGAATCCCTCGCGCGCGCCGCTGTATCTCATCAGCAGCGACGGCGGCGTGACATGGAAGAACGTCTGGATTCCCAGCGCCTCGCGCACGAGCAACTATCTCTTCTACACCGACGCCGGCGGTCCGTTCACGAGAGGACGCTACTCGCCCGTCCGCCTGGGCACTGACGAGTTCCCGTTCGTCGTGCAGCTGGATAGCGGCGGGATCTGCAAGATCAAATGGGACGGCAACGCGATGCTGATCCATCCGGGTTCAGCGACGCAGAACTCACTCATCGGATCGAATGCCGAAGGCACGCAGTTCATAGTTCGATGGTTGAAGACGACAGCGGTCGTCGTCGATCTCGAGGGAAAGACGCGCATCGTCGGCCTGCTCGACAGCCTGTCCTGGTACGAGGGATGGATCGGGCCGGACGACTCGATCTACCTCGAGCGCTCGCGAACCGAGGGGCGTTTCCTCTATCGCATTCCGAAGGACGGACCGACGACGCTGATCGCAGGCACGCCCGGGGCCGTGGAGCCGATTTTCGAGAGTCCGCAGACGACCACAACCAATGCGGTGTTCCTCGCCGTGCCGACGAGCGATTACGACGGCGCGTGGATCATTCAGCGCGGACTCGGATTGCCGACGACGCTGTCGTTGTCTCGCATTCCGAACGGATGCCTCGCCTGCCCGGCAGTCTCGCAGATGTGGTCCGACGTGAGCGGGCCGCAGGTCGAGGCGCTGCTCACCGGCGCGACTCCCGACGTGCTGCTCATCCAGGTGCATCGCGATCGCGCCCAGGTCACGCCGCAGCGCGTCGATCCCGCGCTCGCGGTGTGGCGCATCGGACAGCCGGCGCCATCGAGTTACGACGAGCTCTATCTCAATGAAGGATCGACGAAGGGATTCATTCACGTCGACGTCGACAAGGTCGCGAGCGGCGAGCCGTTCGTCTTCGACAGCGGCATGACTCAGGCCGTTCCCTCGGTGATCATCTCGCCCGCGCCCGTCGGCGGCGGCAGCGACGTGGTTCAGGAATGGGGCGTCGTGCGCGGCTCGCTCAAACAGCAGCTGGTGCTACCCGGCGTCGGCCGCACGCCCGGCGCGTACGGCAGCAACTGGGCCACCGACGTCGTGCTCTACAACCCCGAATCCGCTGAACAGAAAGTTCTTCTGCAATTCGTGCCGAACGGCAGCGCAATGCCGACGAGCGGCTCCGCGACGAACAACTCGACGGTCACCGTCACGCTCGCCGCGCGCGAGATCCGTCTCGTGCCCGACGTGCTGAAGACGATCTTCAGCATCGACAACGGCACCGGCGTTCTCTTCCTCACTCCCGAGAACGGCATCAATGCCACGAGCCGCACCTACAACCGCGGCGAGAAGGGAACGTTCGGTTTCGGGATGAACGCGATCGATCTCTTCGCATCCGCGAGTCCGCGATTCCCCGTGTCGTTCGCGGGAGCATTTCCCGGCAGGGACTTCCGCACGAATCTCATCGTCACGGATGCATCGGGCCGCGGCAGCCGGTCGGGGGTCACCGCGCTCGGCGGCTCCGGCGTGATGGGCTTCTCCGACGTGACGTTCCTCGCGCCATCGTGGGGCCAGCTGCAGATCAACGGCCTCGCCAACACGCTCGGACTTCTTCCATCGGACAACGGCGGTCTGCTCGTGACGCCGCGCAATGGATGGGTGATCGCGTCGGTGTTCGCGGTCGACAATCGCACGAACGATCCGACGTTCTTCCCGCCCGACATCCCCGCCTCGGTCGCGCGAACGATCCCCGTCATCGGCCACGTCGACGGCGTGAACGACTCGAAGTTCCGCACCGATCTCTATCTCTTCAATCCATCGACGCAGACGCAGTACGTCACGCTCACGATTCGTCCGTGGAACACGACGGAACAGGCGGCATCCGTTCCGATGACGCTTCTTCCGAACGAGGCGCGCGTGATCAACGACGTCTACTTCAAGCTGTTCGGCCGCACCGGCATCGCGAAGCTGACGTTCCAGTCGGGCCTCAACGACGGCGTGCGCGTGACGTCGCGGACGTACAACATCGACGATCAGGGCGGCACGTTCGGATTCCTCACGCCGCCGATGAACGCGTTCCAGTCCGCCGCATCCGGCGAAGCGCTCGAGATACTCGGCGTCACCGGCGGCAGGGACTTCCGCACGAACCTCGGTCTCGTCGAGCTCTCCGGCGGTTTCTTCACGAATCCCGCGTCGGCGCGCATCGACATCATCGACAACACCGGCAAGACGATCGATTCGTTCACGACGAACATCGCGTGGGGCGGCGGCTTCCAGATCAACGACATCTTCCGCAGCCGCAACCTCGGCGACGGTCCCCCCGCGGCGCTGATCCGCATCTCGCCGATCACCGGCCAGATCGGCGCCTACGCGACCGTGACCGACAACGGCACGAACGACGGCATCTATCTCGCGCCGAACCTCGCGGCGCGACAGTAACAAAGCAACCGTCATCCTGAGCCGCGAAGACGGCGAAGGACCTCTTCTACGAAACAGTTGGCGTGGAAGAGGTCCTTCGCTTCGCTCAGGATGACGATACCCAAGACCAGCCTAACTAGCGGCCTCCTCTTGCAAAATATGGGATAACGCCATATCTTGCCGACCCGGGAGGCATCGTTCCATGAAGCTGCTCCGGGTCCTCGCCACAATCCTCACTTTCCTCACGACTCTCACCGCCGCGGCGCGTGTCATTTCGTACGCGCCGTACACCAGCCGCATCGCCGTCGCCGCGTTTCAGTCGCGCACGACGCGGCACTTTCTCGCCACCGAAATCACCAGCCCTGAATACTCCGGGAGCCAGCGCTACGAAGTCGTTTTGTACGACGCGACTGGCGCCGAGGAGCCGCGCATCGTTTATTCGTCGACGGAGGCCGTGCGGTGGGCGGCGATGTGGGAAGACGGCAGCGAAGTGCCGCGCACGCTCGTCGCGTACGGCGACGGGCAGTTCGCATTCGACGGCAAAGCAGTCGCACTGCCGACGACTACCTTCACGAACGTCGGCTACGCGTACGTCGACAACGGCGGTCCGTTCACGCGCGGCCGCTACGCGCCCGTCCGCATGGGCAACGCCGAGTTCCCGTTCGTCGTCTACGACACCGCCGGCGCGGTGTGGCGCGTCGATGCGAACGGCATCGCAACGCGCTGGCTCAGCGCGATCGCAAACAGCGACAACGCGCTGATCGGATCGGATCACGGCGGCACGCGCTTCATCGTTCGCATCGACGCAAAGCGCGCGATCGTTGCGGGCTTCGACGGGACGATCACGAATCGCGCGCTGCCGAGCGACGCGAAACTTCAGGGATGGATCACGCCCGACGATCGGATCTACTTCGAAGCGTCCGGCGCGCTGTGGGAAAACGAAACGCGCATCAGAAGCGGCAGCATCTTCGCGATCCCGACGAGCGATTATCGCGGCGCGTGGATCGCCGATCGCAACGGCACGACGTCGACGACGCTCCTGCTCCACTCGCCGGCCGGCGGCCTGCAGACGATGTGGACCGACACGACGGCGCCGCAAATCGAAGCGCTGCACGCGGGTGCGTTCGGTGACGCTCTTCTGATTCAGGTCCACCGTCCGCGTCCGCAGCCCGATCGCATCGCGGTCACCGATCCCGCGCTCGCGATCTGGCGCGCGGGACAATCCGCGCCGAAGGTTTACGACGAGCTGTTTCTCATCGAGCAGCCGACCAAGGGATTCATTCACGTCGACGTCGACAAAGTCAGCAGCGGCGAGCCGTTCGTCTTCGACTCCGGCGTGCAGATCGGCCTGCAGGTGTTCGGCAACGTGCAGAGCAGCGACACCGACAGCGGCGGCGGCGGTGACGTGCTCCAGGAATTCGGCATCGTCCGCGCGTCGCTCAAACAGCAGCTCGTCATCCCCGGCGTCGGCCGCACGCTCGGCGTGAACGGCAGCAACTGGACGACCGACCTCACGCTCTACAACCCCGAACAGGTACCGCAGCGCGTCGAAGTGCGATTCGTGCCGACCGGCCTCGATCGCGAGGCGCGCGCCAACGCGGGCGACGATCCGCGCACGACGATCACGTTGAACGCGAAAGAGATCCGTCTCATCCCCGACGTCCTCGCCGCGCTCTTCGGCCGCGTCGACAGCGGCGCGTTGTTCCTCACGCCCGAGCGCACGATCAACGCGACGGGCCGCTCATACGCGCGCGTCGGCGCGGGCAGCTACGGCTTCGGCATGACCGCGATCGACGTCATGGCCGCGGCCAGTGCGCGCTTTCCGATGACGTTCGTCGGCGCGCTGCCCGGCCCGAACTTCCGCACCAACGTGACGCTCATCGATGCGGCGGGACGCGGCAGCGACGCGAACGTCTATTCGATCAGCAGCAGCGGCATCGGCGAGGCGTTCAAACTCGACCTCGCCGTTCCGGCCGCGGGACAGCAGCAGATCAACGGCGTGCAGACCCTCGTCAACGGCGGTCAGCCCGGCGGTCTCGTCATCCAGCCGAAGCGCGGCTTCCTCGTCGCATCGGTCTTCACGATCGACAACACGACCAACGATCCGACCTGGTTCCCGCCCGACCTTCCGGCGCTGTACACGCGCTGGATCCCGATCATCGGCCACCTCAGCGGCGCGAACGGCTCGCAGTTCCGCACCGATCTCCATCTTTTCAATCCGGGCAACGAGCTGCGTTACGTCTACCTCGTCGCGCATCCGTGGGATCCGTCGATCGGCGCGAAGCAGGTCACGATCCTGATGCAGGCGAACGAGTCGCGCCTCATCACCGACGCGTACAAAACGCTCTTCGGCCGCGACGGCGTCGCGCGGCTGCGTTTCTACTCCTCGAATCCGACGTCCGGCATTCGCATCACGTCGCGCACCTACACGACGAAGGACGGCGGCACGTACGGCAATCTCACGCCGCCGCTGAACGGATTCCAGATCGCCTCCATCGGCGACGCGCTCGAGATCCTCGGCGTCGCCGGCGGCGCCGCTCAGCGCACGAACCTCGGCATCGTCGAGATGCACATGTGGCCCGCGGCCGCGGGTGAGGCGCCCGGCTCGGCGAAGGTCGAGATCATCGACAACAGCGGAAGAGTCATCGACGAGCAGACCGTCACCGTGCCGATCGCCGGCGGCGTGTCCATCAACAACCTCTTCCGCGCGCGCGGCCTGGGCGATGGTCCCGAGGCGGCGCTCATTCGCGTGACGCCGCTGCGCGGGCAGTTCGCGACCTTCGCGACGGTCACCGACAACACGACCAACGACTCGATCTATCTCGCCTCGCATCTGAAATCGCAGGAATGAACGGAGTGCTGCATGAAGCGAATCGTCCTCGCTATAACCGAAGAGGCGGGGTCACATCTGGAAAACGAACTTCGCGTCTACAGGGAGTAGTCGCGAAGTTCGTTTTCCAGATGTGACCCCGCCTAACCGAAGACGGCGCTCAGTTCCTCCGCCGGCACGGGATAGCTGAAGTAGAAGCCCTGCACCTCGGTGCATCCGTGCTCGCGGAGGAAGGCGAGCTGCTGCTCGGTCTCGACGCCTTCCGCCACGACGCGGAGGCCGAGGCCTTTCGCGAGCTGGATGATGGCCTGCACGATCGCGGCGTCCTCGAAGCTCTCCGGAAGATCGAGCACGAAGCCGCGATCGATCTTCAGCGCGTCGATCGGAAAGCGTTTGAGATAGCTCAGCGCCGAGTGTCCGGTGCCGAAGTCGTCGATGGCGATCGACACGCCGATCGCGCGCAACTCCGTAAGCATGGCGATCGTCGCCTCGGCGTTCTCCATGGCGATCGATTCGGTGATCTCGATCTCCAGCACGCTCGGCGCGATGCCCGCCTCGCGAAGCGCGGCCTCGATCGTCGACACGAGCGAGGGGTCGCGGAACTGCCGTGCGGAGATGTTCACCGCGACGCGGAAGCCGGGCGCGCCGCGATCGACGTACTTGCGCGCCTCGCGGCAGGCCTCGCGAATCACCCAGTCGCCGATGATCACGATGAAGCCGCGCTCTTCCGCGACGCCGATGAAGTCCGCGGGCTCGATGATGCCGCGCGCGGGATCGTTCCAGCGCAGCAGCGCCTCCATGCCGATGATCGCGCCGGTGCCGACGTCGATCTGCGGCTGAAAGAAGAGATCGAACTCGCCCTGCTCGACGGCGCGATGCAGTCCGTTCTCGAGCAGCATCCGCTCCTGCGTCGAGAGGTTCAGCTCCTGCGTCGACATCTGGTACGTGTTCCGCCCCTCGGCCTTCGCGCGATACATCGCCGTGTCGGCGTTGCGCAGCAGCGTCTCCGCGTCGTCGCCGTCGTCGGGAAAGATCGTGATGCCGATGCTCGTCGTGATGTAGAGGCGATGGCCTCCGGCGTCGAACGGCTCCGCGATCGCGTGGAGAACTTTCTGCGCGATGTGCGCGACGTCCTCGCGCCGCACCAGTTCCTGAATCACGATCGTGAACTCGTCGCCGCCGACGCGCGCGACGGTGTCGCCGTCGTGCAGCACGTTCTTCAAACGGCGCGCGACCTGTTTGAGCAGCTCGTCGCCGACCGTGTGGCCGAGGGAATCGTTGATGAGCTTGAAGTGATCGAGATCGAGGAAGAGCACCGCGACGAGGCGCTGATGCCGCCCCGCGAGCGCGAGTGCAAGTGAGAGATGTTCCTGAAACAGACGGCGATTCGCGAGACCGGTCAGCGCGTCGTGATAGGCCTGATATTCGATCTGCTGCTCGGCGGTCTTGCGCTCGGTGATGTCGCGAATCAGACCGATGACGCCGACCACGCTGCCGCTCGAATCGGAGTGCGGGCGATAGACGCTCGAGATCCAGCCGCGGCGTCCGGTCTGCGGGACGTGAAAGAGGACGTCGTGCGACGACACGGTCTCGCCGGCGAGCGCGCGCACGAGAAGCTCATCGACCTGCTGCTCGCGGATGTGCGGAAAAAGATCGACGGCGCAGCGTCCGACGACGTCGTCCGAGGGCATGCCGGTCATCTCTTCCATGAACCGGTTCCAGAGCACGTAGCGAAGTTCGCGGTCGTAGACGACAATGCCTTCGCCCGCGTTGTCGATGATTTCCGCGAGCGAAATCTCGTCCGGCTGCATGCGCGGCGCCAGTGTGGGGAACGCGCCGCGGCGATGCAACAGAAACTTTCAGGAAGAACCGAATGACTTATTGCGATGTGGCGCCGGGCCATCCGTTCCACGGCCCGTATCACGACACCGAGTACGGATTCCCGATCCGCGACGACGACCGTCTCTTCGAAAGACTGGTGCTGGAGATCAACCAGGCCGGCCTGTCGTGGCTCACGATCCTGAAGAAACGCGAGGCCTTCCGCACCGCGTTCGACGACTTCGATCTCGCACGCGTCGCGCGCTACGACGCACGCCACCGCGCGCGGCTGATGAACGACGCGGGCATCATCCGCAATCGCCTGAAGATCGACGCCGCGATCGAGAACGCGAAGCGGATCCTCGCGCTGGGCTCATTCGCGCAGTGGCTCGATGACCATCACCCGCTGACGAAAGAGGAGTGGGTGAAGCTGTTCAAAAAGACGTTCGTGTTCACGGGCGGAGAGATCACCGGCGAGTTTTTGCTGTCGACGGGGTATTTGCCTGGGGCACACGCTTCGACATGCCCCGTCTATCGCCGCGTGCTGCGCGCGAAGCCGCCATGGGCGTCATCCTGAGCGAAGCGAAGGAACTCTTCTTGCGATGCTGCAGCGCAGAAGAGTTCCTTCGCTTCGCTCAGGATGACGAAAGCATCCTCTCCGCATACATCTGATGAAAGTGATGCACGCCGTTCTCGCGCTCCGGTGAATAGCGCCCGCTCGTGTACGTCGACGACTGCAGGCCGCGCTGCACGGCTTCGCAGATGTCGATGTCTTCGAGCTGGATCTCGTCGCTGAAGGCGACCGTTTCGTCGAGCTGTTGTTTCGACGCCGCGGGATCTCGGAAATACCACTCGAAGATCGTGAGGCAGCGGCCGTGGCCCAGCGGCACGATCAGGTTCGTCGAGAAGTTGTCCGGATACACGTTCAGCATCAGGTTCGGGAAGATCCAGAAGTACTTCACTTCCGCATCATTCTCGGTCGTGCGGATCCGTTCCGCACGGCGCGTCGGCGCGAACTGGATCGAGTAGTTCCGTTTGGTTTCCGTCCGATAGTTCGGGTAATCGAGCTCGCGGAAGAGGCCCGGATGGACGATCGGGATGTGATAGCCCTCGAGGTAGTTGTCGACGTACGTCTTCCAGTTGCAGCCGATCTCCCACTCTTTGCGCATCGCGAGCTGAAAGCCCGAGTAATCGTGCTTCGGCATGTCGGCGATCAGCTCGCCGAGATACGCGGACAGCGATTCGGCGCGCGGATCGAGGTTCACGAACAGGAGCTCGTTCCACGCCGCGATCTGAAACTGCGGCAGCACGCACGCGTCCTTGTCGAAGTTCTCGACGCCGGAAAACTCGGGGGTCGTGCGGAGACGTCCGTCGAGCGAATACGTCCAGCCGTGATAGCCGCACTGCAGCACCGGACGTTTGCCCTCCCCTCGCGCGACGGGACCGGCGCGATGGCGGCAGACGTTCGACATCGCGCGCAGCACGCCGTCGTTGCCGCGCACGACGAGCAGCGGCTCGTTCGCGATCGTCGTCGTGAAGAACTGCCCGACCTCGCGAACCTGATCCGCGCGTCCGCAGAGCTGCCACGTCGTCGCGAAGATGCGGCGGTTCTCTTCATCGAGCACATGCGGATCGATGTAGAAGCGCGACGGAATCGTCGAGGCGTGCGCGAGACGCGAGTCGAAGGTGAAAGTCATCGGGACGCTTTCCGCACGGCGAAATACACGGGCACGGTCAGCGCCAGCAAGCCGAGGGACCAGAGGCTGGAGCGCGTGTCGCTGGCGACCGCGCCGCCGAGAAAGGCCAGCGAGAGCAGGAGCGCGAGGCCGGTCGTCCACGGATGGCCCCACGCGCGATACGGGCGCGGCGCATCGGGCTCACGGCGGCGCAGCACGAAGAGCGCGGTGAACGAGAGCGCGTAATTGGCGACGAAGAAAAAGGCGAGCTTCGAGATGACCGTGTCGAAGGTGTTCGTGACGATGAACCCTGCGGCGAGAAGACTGCTGATCAGCAGCGCGACGTCGGGAGTGCCGCCGCGATTGACCTCGCGCGCGGCGCGCCAGAACAGACCGTCGTTCGACATCGCGTGCAGCACGCGCGGCGCCATCAGGACGTTCGAGTTCACGGCGCTGAGGAGAATCACGATGCCGAGGATGCGCAGGGCGACGTCGGCGCGCGTTCCGAACAGACGCTCCGAGACGATGCCCGCGGCGAGATCGCTTCCGGCGATCGTCGGAAGCGAGACGACGCAGAGAAACGCGACGTTGATCAGGAGATAAAGGATCGCGACACTGGCGACGCCGCCGAGCATCGAGCGCGGAATGTCGCGGCCCGCATTCTTCACTTCTCCGGAGAAGTAGATGATCGCGGACCATCCGTCGTACGTGTAGATCACGGCCTGCAGCGACAGGATGACCGCGAGCATTAGCGTTTCCTCGCGATCCGTGGTCGCGACGGTCGAAGCCCAGGGCACGCGCGAGCCGAGCCAGAAGCATGCGGCCACGAACGCGAGCAGGCCCCCGGCTTTCATCAGGCTCGTGACGTTCTGCGTTGTACCGCCGGCACGAATGCCGATCCATTGCACGATCGTCAGCACCGCAACGACCGCGAGCGCCACAACCTGATGCGTCCGCGCCTCGGGGATCAGTCCGACCGTGTACTCGCCGATGACGATCGCGACGGCCGCGGTCGTGCCGCAGGTCGAGATCCAGTCGCTCCATCCGACGATGAGACCGGGGTAATCGCCGAGGGCGTGGCGCACGAACACGTACTGGCCGCCGGAGCGCTGCACGAGCGTGCCGAGCTCCGCGAGCGCGTTCGATCCGAGAAGGGCGTAGAGCGCGCCGCCGATCCAGATGGCCATGAACGGCCAGAAGGTCTGCAGGTGCGCCGCGATGGAGCCGGGGGTGCGAAGAATGCCGGCGCCGACCGCATTGCCGATCGTAATGGCGAGCCCGAACCCGACCCCCAGAACGGTCAGCAGCCGCCCGCGCGATGAAGCAGTGGCTTCGAGGGAACGCACCGTGCGGAGAGTAGTGTAGCGGAGGGCGGAGGGCAGAGGGCAGAGGGCAGAAACAGAAAGCGGAGAGCTCGCGCTCTCCGCCATCCGCCATCCGCGATCTGCGATCGATCAGTCGTCCTCGCCGCCCGTTTCCCGGATCGTCACCGGTCCGTTGACCGTCGAGACCTTCACGTTCTGCGGGCCGCTGCCGAAGGAGAACGATCGCGGCTGATTCCAGTCGTCATCGTCGTCGTTGCGCATTTTCGCGCGCGCCTCGCGGCAGCCTTCCGCGTGACAGGAGACCGGGCCGTGGCCGAGGGCCTCGACGAGAACGCCGGAGGCATAGCCGCGGGGGATGCGCACCGAAAGCGGTCCGTTCTTCGTCGACGCCTCGAGCGTTCCGTTGAACGACGATCCGTCGAGATTGACCGTCAGCGGCCCGTTCTGGGCGCGGACGTTGATCGTTCCCGAACCGCCGCGAAGACCGATCGGACCGTTCTGCGCGTCGGCATCGACGTGGCCGGAAACGTTGTGCAGCGTCAGCGGGCCGTTGCGCGTGTGCAGCTTCAGATCGCCGTCGACGTCGCGCAGCGAAACGGGACCGTTCGACGTGTCGACCGTGAGATCGGCGCCGCGCGGCGTGGTGATGTAGAAGACCACGGTCCAATCGTGCTCGCCGTTGCCGGACGCGGAGAGCTCGTCGCCGGAGAGGCGCACGTCGACGTTGCGCAGCGCGCTCGCGTCTTCGGCGGCCTTGCAGGCCACAATCGACCAGGCGTTGCCGCCGCGGATGCTCAGCGGACCGTTGCCGGTGCGCACTTTGAGCGAGCGCAGGCCGGATGCCGGCAGTTCCACGCGCTCGATCGCGGCACGCTCGCCGTCGAACGAGATTCGAGTGGCATTGCAGTCGCCGAAGGTGTCCTCGTCGATGTTGATGCTGCGTCCGTGCGCGAAGGCGCTCGTCGCGAGCAGGGTCAGTCCCAGGGTCAGGGCAAGGCGTCGCATGTCATTCCTCCTGTCTGGACGGGATAGACGTGCCGAAGCGGCGCGGGTTAGAGTCGACTGAGATTCGTAACAGGAAAACTTTGCTCGTCAATCGCTTCCACAGGCTCATCCGCCGGCTCCGTTACGTCCGCGATCTCGAGCGTGAGCGCGATGATCTGCGCGCCGAAGTCTCGCACTGGAAAACGTGGATGTCGCCGGGGCATTTTTACTCGCCGATCCCGTCGGTCGACGACGTGCGCAAGCGCGAGGCGGAGATCTTCGCCGATCCGCCGCCCTCGCTGCCCGGCATCGATCTCAACGCCGAGGCGCAGTTTGCGCTCGTGCAGCAGTTGCGCGACTTCTACGCGGAGATGCCGTTCCCGCGCGTGAAGAGCGACGGCCTGCGCTACTGGTTCGACAACTGGGCGTTCTCGTACGCGGACGCGATTTTTCTCTACTCGATGCTCCGCCATCTGCGCCCGCGGCGCGTGATCGAGATCGGATCGGGATTCTCATCCGCGGCGATGCTCGACACGAACGAGCGTTTCTTCGACCGCTCGATTGCGCTGACGTTCATCGATCCCGATCCGTCGACGGTGCGCGCGCTGCTGAAGCCGGACGATCGCGCGGAGATCATCGCCGCGCCATTGCAGGACGTGCCCCTCGCCCGATTCGACGACCTCGAGGCCAACGACATCCTCTTCGTCGACTCGACGCACGTCGCGAAGACCGGCAGCGACGTGAACCGCATCCTCTTCGACATCCTCCCCCGCCTCAAACCGGGCGTGTACATCCACTTTCACGACATGTTCTATCCGTTCGAATATCCGAAGGAGTGGGTGTACGAAGGCCGCGCCTGGAACGAGGACTACTTCGTGCGCGCCTTCCTCGAGTTTAACCACGCGTTCGAGATCGTCCTCTTCGGCACGTACCTCATCCGCTTCCATCGCGACTGGTTCGCGCGGCACATGCCGCTGTGCCTGGAGAATCCGGGGGGAGCGTTGTGGCTGCGCCGGCATGAGGCATGAGCAATGGGGCATGAGTAAATTCACTCATGCCTCATGCCCCATGCCTCATACCTTTCGACACCTACTCGTTGATCACCAGCTCCACGCGTCGGTTCTGCTGCCGTCCCGCGGTGGTTTTGTTCGTCGCGATGGGCGCCTCCTCGCCCTTGCCGGCGGCGGTCACCTTCGATGACGGCACGCCCGCGCCGATCAGGTAGTCGCGTACGGCGGCGGCGCGCGCTTCGGAGAGCTGCTGATTCTTGTCCGCGCTGCCGGTGCTGTCCGTGTGGCCTTCGACGGCAATCGCGGCGGCGTCCGCGCGGCGCAGCTGGTCCGCGATGCGCGACAGTGTGGTCCGCGCGCCAGGCTTGAGCTGCGACTTGCCGACGTCGAAGAAGATGCCGGGCAGGGTCACGATCAAACCGCGGTCGGTCGTGCGCGTCGAGGCGAGCGCCGACAGCTCCTGCTGCATCTTCAGACGCCGCATCTCGGCTTCACTGCTCGAGAGCTGCGAGCGCAGCTGCTCGACGTCCGCCTGCGCCTTGTCGGCGCGAGCCTGCGAATTCTCGGCGCTCGTGCGTGCCGCACGCGCCGCCTCCTCCGCCGCCGTCACCTGCTGGCGCATCTCCTCGGCCTGTTTCTCGAGCTCCGCGCGACGCTGCTGCGCCGCTTCGATCTCGGCCGTCTGCTGCCGCTCCATTTCCGCGCGGCGCGTGGCGATCTCGATGCGCTCGTTGCGAAGACGATCGAGCTCGTCCTGACGCTGCCTGATGTCGGCCTCGCGCTGCGCGACCTGTTCGGCCGACAGAGTCGAGCGCGAGCGATCGAGCTCCTGGCGCAGACTGTTGATCTGGCCGGTGAGCATCTCATCGCTCATCCGTCCGCGCTCGATGATCGAGTTCAACGCGATGCGCTGGTCCTCGACCTG
>Ga0075425_100001392_pt1 | contig 23733 bp, 15 predicted proteins | sample SoiMethybrSBSTD4_FD_75300 | JGI IMG/M metagenome (GOLD analysis project Ga0075425, IMG submission 75300) | Bulk soil microbial communities from a Populus tree surrounding site in Tennessee, USA - Soil MetaG P. TD hybrid SBSTD4 | ecosystem: Environmental > Terrestrial > Soil > Tree plantation... | reverse complement strand
GGCTACATGGACATCGACCTTGCGACGGATCTCTCCCATCTGCGGGACGTCAACGCCTACATTTGCGGCGCTGCTCCCTACGATCTTTATCTGGGGTCTCGCTTGGCTCCGGGCGCCCTGGTGAGAAACCGCTCGTTGCTGCGGGGGTTTCTCTCACGCGGCTTCAATGCCCTTCTCGCCTGGCGGCTCGGCACATCCTTCACGGATGCGACCTGCGGCTTCAAGTTCATCCGGCGCGAGCTCTATCACCAGTTGGCGGCGCGCTTCCCCTTCTCGGATGATTGGTTCTTCGTGGTGGAGCTGGCGGTCAGGGCCGAGCGGGCGGGCGCGCGGATCTTGGACATGCCGGTCGCATGGACCGATCAACCCCATTCCAAGTCTTCGGCGCGGCTCATCAACCTGTCGCTTCTTTATCTCGCCGGCATTTCGCAGCTGAGGCGCGAGATCGAGCCAAGAACGGGTGGCCCCGTCTCCCCCACGGCTTCCCTGCAAGATTGGCGCAGGGGTGAGTGAATGCACTGCGATGTCATCATCGTTGGCGGCGGCATCTATGGTTGCTTCATCGCGCTCAGGCTCGCGCAGACCCGACGGGTGATGCTGATCGAGCGTGAAGCGCATTTGTTGGCCCGCGCGTCCTATCACAATCAAGCGCGGGTCCACGGCGGGTATCACTATCCCCGCAGCCTGTTGACGGCGCTCAGGTCACGCGCAAACGCGCCGCGCTTCCGGCATCTCTTCAAGGAGGCTATCCGAAGCGAGTTCGAGCACTACTACGCCATTGGTCGCCGCCGCTCCAATATCACCGCGCAGCAATTTGCCCAGTTTTGTCGGCGCATTGGCGCCGACATCGCTCCCGCCCCAAGCGCGGTTGAGCGGCTCTTTTGCGAAGATCTCATCGAGGCCGTATTCGGCGTGAGAGAATATGTCTTCGATGCGCAGAAGCTGCGAGACTGTCTGGAGGTACGGCTTCGCGAGCTCGGCGTGGAGGTTCGCACCCGCCATGAAGTGCTCCGGATCGACAGTGATGCCAAAGGGCATCTCCTCGCCCACTTGCGCGACGTGGCCTCTGGATCGACAGGCGAGGCTGGCTGCACCACCATCTACAATTGCACGTACTCGCGACTGAACGAGCTATTGGCGCGCAGTGGGCTTGAGACCCTCCGCCTCACGCATGAGGCCACGGAAACGGCGTTGATTGAGGTACCTCCGAGCCTCAAAGGACGATGCATCACGGTAATGTGTGGCCCGTTCTTTTCGCTGGTGCCCTTCCCGCCGCTCAATCTGGTGGCACTGACCCACGTCACGTACACCCCGCACTACGCGTGGGCGGATGATCCGGCCAGGGCGGATGTCACACCGCACGTCCCTGCCTTTCCCTTGCCCTCGCGATTTGACAGAATGCAACGCGATGCCGCGCGATATCTGCCGGAGTTGCGCGCCTGCACGTACACGCGCTCTCTCTGGGAGGTGAAGACGCTTTTGCCCCAGAGCAGTGTCAATGACAGCCGTCCCATCCTGTTCCGGCGGGATCGTAGGAATGCCAATGTGATCTCCGTACTAGGTGGCAAAGTCGACAACATCTTCGACCTCGAGGAGCTACTGGGAGACGCTGATCGATCTGCGGCGTAGCTGGGGTCTCTTGGCCCACAGGGGCCCACCGGGGCCAACAGGGGGAAAGTCATGCGGCGCGACCTTTTCGTCTCGGTGGTCATCCCGCTCGATAACGATGCCGACATCCTGCCGGGGTTCGTCGCAGAGATCGACAGCATCATGCGGCAAAGCTATGGGGATTATGAGCTCATCTTCATCGACGATGGGTCGAGCGATGGCACGCGCTCCTTCTTTGAGCGCGCGAAGAGCGATCTTGCGTGCTTTCATTTTCTGCGGTTGACCCGACCTTTCGGACTGGAGGTGGCGATCGCCTGCGGGCTGGAGCAGGCCATTGGCGATGTGATCGTGGTGCTCAATCCTGCATCGGATCCACCAGCGAGCATTCCCGCATTTGTTGAGCGTGCCAGCGAGACACGCGGCATCGTGGTCGGGGTCGAGGCGGACGCCAGCAGCCAGCCCACGATCTACCGCCTCGCCTATTATCTCTATTTCGAGATGTGCCAGGCGCTCGTTCCGCGCGCGCAGATTTATGGGGCCACGCACTTCATGGCCCTAACTCGCACGGCATTGAATGCAGTCCTGAAAGTCAAGGATAGCTTCAGGTACGTTCGCGTGTCCGCGATGTACGTGGGTTTCGAAGTCAGCAAGGTACCTTACCACCGGCTGTTGCGGCGTCCCGTTGCCAGACGGCGCAAGTTGCTTCGGCTCCTCGCCGATTCGGTGCACGTGATTGTCGCCAACTCCAATAGGCCCCTGCGCATCGCGGCGCTGTTTGCGGCCATCATGGGGGCATCCGACTTTGCATTCCTCGCCTTCGTCGTGGGAATGAAACTGTTCTGGAAGGAAGTTCAGTACGGTTGGGCCTCCACCAACTTCTTCAACGCCTTCATGTTCGGCTGCCTATTTCTTGTGCTGGCCGTGGTGTGTGAGTACCTCGCTGAAATACGTGGCGATGTGAAAAACCGGCCTCTCTATGTGGTGCAGGATGAATTCCACGGCAACACCATGATGACGGACGCTGACCGTCGCAATGTGGTCGCGCACGAGGATGACGCCCAGTCCATTTGGTCCGCAACGAAGCCGCGGACCGCAGCGTGACCAACCCAAGGGAGAGGGGACCCGTGCGTGGGCGCGCGTCCGGCGCCCTCATCTGTTTGAGTGTCGGCACCTTTGTGGTGCTGGTGCAGTTCGCGCTGTGGAGCATTTCCGAGCCTGAACTGCTGTTTAGCGACTTCTACAAGGCATACTATCCCGCCGGGCAAGCATTGCTGCGAGATGGTCCGCGTCAGACTTGGGCATTGGGCGAGGACGCCTCACTGGCCTTCGTCAACTTGCCGATACTTGGGTATCTGTTCGTCCCCTTGGCACTGTTCGAGCGCCCAACGGCTGGGTTCCTCTATCTGGGCATCGGCGCGACAGCGGTTGTGGCAATGGCACTGCTGCTCGCCCGCTGGCTCCAACTGCGCGCCCGCGAGTTCGCGGTGCTCGTTGCGCTGTTTGCGGCGAATGGACCGCTCGTGAACAGTCTGCGCGAGGGCAACACGACGCACATCGTCGGGCTCATTCTCGTCGTGTCGCTGATCTGCATCTCTTCGGGTCGGCAATTCCTGGCGGGGGTGCTATTGGGTTTCTGCACCGTCGTCAAATTGCCGCTCATGCTCTTCTGCGCCTACTACGTCGCTACGCAGCGATGGCGCATCGCGGTTGGCGCGATCTTGGCAATTTCCGTTCTTGGCCTTGCGTCTGTCCTGGTCTTCGGCTCCGAAGTCAACATCGGCTGGTACGACAAGTGTGTCGCGCCTTTCCTGACCGGCGTGGTTGGCGCCTTCAATGTCCAATCAATCGACGCTTTCCTTCTGCGACTGGTTACGGGCACGACCCTGCTCTGGGATTGGGAGCCCGTCGAGGTCTCCCTTGGCCACCGCATTGCTCGCTACTTGATGGTCGGCGCGATCCTTGCCGGCGTTCTATTTCTGATGTGGCGCGCCAATCGCTTAAGGCAGCCCTCGCTAGAAAGCGACAGAACTGCGCTCACCGGTCTCGAGTTTGTGTTGGTGCTTAGTGTGGCGTTGGTGGTGAGCCCACTTTCCTGGGTGCACTACTACCTGTTTCTGCTCCTGCCAGCCGCGCTTGGGGTGGGCGGGCGGCTGTTGGCCAATGGCGACGAGAAGGCCGGGCGCTGGCTGATTTTCGGCGGGCTCACGCTTGCCTCGATGCCGGTAGCGATTCCTGATCTCGAAGACAGCGCGCTCGGCGCCATTGTGGCACGAACGGCAATTTCTGCGTGGCTCTTCGGAGGCTTGTTGATAATCGCTGGTCTCATGCGAGCCGCGTGGTTGGGCTTGAACCGCAGTGGGTCTTGCAACTGAACCCATGGCGTTCGCAGCCCCCTCGTTTCTCAGGCTCACTCTCCCAGGCCCCGAGCGTTGGCCCGGCTGGCCCGGAGCATTGCGCATCGTTGAGCGCGTCGCCCGTGTACATAAAAAGTAACTCGGCGCCCGAGCTGCAGCCTGCGATAAGAGTTCCAGGACTCGGGGCCCACGCTATGGTTGGCCTATGGGTTGTTTGAATATCCCGATCGCATGCGTTCGAAGATCGCTTCGACGGCCGCAAGTGCCGCAGCAGCAGCATCTTGGGGGCTCAATTGAGCGAGACGCGCCCGAGCTCGGAGCATGGCAAGATCCTCAACCTCGTCAAGCCAAGGTCCCGGTTGATTGTTGTTCTTCTCCGCAAGCGCTTTCAATACTTCTTCAAGCGCAACGCTGAGAGAGACCACGGTGAACCCGAGTGCCGCCGGGTCGATATCACTCGATTGCATGTTCCCTCCTCCGATGGACGGCAACGCCGTCGCCATCAAAGAAACATAGCGCGTCTGTTGTTCTCGGTATCCCGTCCGCAAGACTACCTTTTATTCCTGTCGGACCGCCAGCAGAACTCAAAACTAAGTGCCCCAATGTGATGATCAGTCGCGTTGGAACGCCGTGCGGGCAAGTAGATCGTGGCAGGCGGCGGAATTGCCGTCCCTGGACCTGCGGTAGCAAATCCAGGGGTATTCGGGCAAGGCATACTGTAGCAGGGGTTCGCCGGTAGTGAGCTTCAGCTCAAGTACAGCGTCTGTTGCTGCCCTAGCTTACCGATGGACCCCGTCTCATCAATGCCCGGTGGAGCCCACGCCGATCGATTCCACCTTGAGGTTTTCCAAGCGATGCTGGGATCGAGAGCAGGCGCTCTTCCACTCGCTCTTGCTCATGTGCGATTGCGGATCCCAGAAATCGATACAGCTTTGCAGCGACCGCCCACCACCACCTGGAATGCTCGGTGCCGCCTCGGTGGGACTGGCGCTCGAAGGGGATGCAGAATCCGTCCTAGCAGTGCCCCCAGCGGTGGGCGTCGTCAACGTAAGCGGCGTCGACAGGGGAGTGGGAGGTTGCTGTTGCGGCGTCGGAGCGCCGATTGCCGCTGCCGGGGTTGGCGGCGGCGGAGGCGGAGGAGCCGCGATGACCCCCACTCCCGATAGGGAGGGACCGGAAGAAGTGGTCGGCTTGGAAGAGGTGGAAGTCGATTGAGGCAATTGAGGGTCCAAGCTTTGTGTGACAGCAGCACGGGTTTGCTTTTTGGAGTGTGAATGGCCCCCTTTGGCTTGGCCGGTGCCAGGAAGGAGCACAAGGGCGGCAAGTGCCATTGCCGTGCATGCCCACAGATAGGGGTGAGGAGGGCTTCGCATGGCATTCACCTCTCCAACGATGCTGCTGTCGAGCCGATGCAAGTCGCGCCTTGAGACTGCACGGGTGCGGTCCCCGCCGCAAGGATATATCCAGAGAGTTCGGCCAACAATTGGCAAGGAGGGTTCGTCGACGGTGGCTGAATTGCATGCAAGACTTCAGCGAGCCATGCACCCGCTGAACCGAATCCACCGCACCGCACGCGAATTGCGGTCGAACGGCAGTTCGGAGCTTGGACCTCTCAAGATCAGGGGTGAATGTCGGAAGAAAGTTCACGATCGCGCGACCACCTCGTCCTCGTCGCCGGCAGTTCCTGAAGATGCAAACGCACTACAAACGGGCATCGCTGCCCGGCCGCACCTTTTTGATTGACGGCATTGGCCCTGTGTACGCCAGGAGGCCGCAAGAGCAATTGCCCCCTTTGCGCCACACGATGAGGCTCGGTGCTGTGATGCTGCCAAGCCCGGAGATTCGTGAGAGGTACCGGGGATGTTTGGTTGCGTAATGAACGAGGTTAGCACAACGCCTTGGAACAGGTTGCGGGATGTGACGCGCAGCACGGTTTGCCGCGGAGATGGTGCCTTGCTCGTGTCGACGTCCAATGGCGGGCAGCTTCGACGTGATGATTTCTCTCTCGCCAACAAGTCGGCGTGCTGTTGGCTGGAGCGATCGGTACCCAACTCAACTCGGCCAGGAACCGTCGGGGCTGCGTCGAGTATTGCGACTTGAGGCGTCTTCAAAAAAGCGCAGCCTCAACCGGGGCGCGTGACACTGAACGGCGAGGCGTTCGCGTCTGAGGCGCTCGTATCTGAGGTGGGCGCCTGCAACTCAGTCAGAGTGTGGCGATGAGGCGAGGCGACCTTTGCATCTACGTGAGACCTCTGAATCCGGCGCGGCTTGAGGCGATCATTGCGGATCGCAATATCCAGGACGACCTGGCGGTCTGGAGGGCGCATCGTGCTTGGCTGACGGCCATGGCACCAACGCGGTCATGTGATTGACCGACGGGACGCACAGGACGCCCCTTCTGTCTCAGAGTAGGGCAAGATGGTTTTTCGTTGCCCAATTCGTCAGCTACAGTGACCACTGCTCGACGTTTTCGCGCTACCCATCAAACCCGCGGCATCGCCCATTTAGGAGAGAAATCTCCGGGTAACAAGATCAACCGTCGCCGCGCGACCCCAAATCTTCGCGGCAGAGGTTCGCGGTTTGCGGCCCACTGGCCCTGCGCACGCCCCTCCTATCTCGATGCTCTGCGGCTTGCTCGCCGTCACCTGTTTGGGGGACGATCCGCACCCAATCGATGGGCATGCCGTGCGGACGAAGGGCAAAAAGACCCCAATATCTGCAACCTCCTTGCTTGCTGTCCTATTGGAATTTGGAAGGGCGATGCTCCGGCGTTGACACGCACTCCAAGCAAACTGATGATACGAATGCATGGGTCGGGGTATCTGCATGAAAATTGGCAACTGGCTGCGCGACCTGGGCTTCGCACGCTATGAGTCAACCTTCGCGGAGAACGCGATCGACGCCGATGTGCTTGCAGATTTGACGGAAGCCGATCTCGAGAAGCTCGGGATACCGTTGGGGGACAGAAAGCGGCTCATCAAAGCTATTCAAGCGCTGCAAGCCGATCCTACCGGTGTCTTGATCACGAGCGGGGTCGAAGGGCATGCCCCGACTGGCCAGGCCCGCTTGGCTGCTGCCGAGCGACGTCACCTCACCGTAATGGTCTGCGATCTCGTGGACTCGACTGCTATTTCGGCACGGCTCGATCCCGAGGACATGTGCGCAGTGATCGATGCCTATCACGCCGCCTGCGCGCGTATCACTCTCAGCTACGAAGGGTTCCTTGCTGATTTCCGGGGCGACGGCATACTCGCCTATTTTGGTTATCCCATTGCGCACGAAGACGATGCAGAGCGGACCGTACGTGCAGGACTCGACATCATCGCGGCGCTGGCACAGCTCGAGACGCGCGCCGCCAAACCGCTTGCCGTGCGCATTGGCATCGCCACTGGTCTGGTGGTCGTCGGCGATCTCAGCCGCAAGGATTTGTTGCGGGAGCACGCGCTGGTCGGGGACGCGCCGAACATTGCCGCTCGCATCCAAGCCTTGGCCGAACCCGGGATGATCGTCTTGGCCGGCACCACGCGCCGGCTGCTCGGCGATCTCTTCCATCTGCGCGATCTTGGTCGGCACGAGGTGAAGGGTATTGCCGAGCCCGTGGCCGCGTGGGCGGTGGAGGGTGTGTCGGCTTTCGACAGCCGCTTTGAGGCTATCCATGTGTCGGGGTTGACCGCCTTCATCGGCCGCCAGACAGAGATGAATTTTGTGCTGGCACGCCAACGCCTGGCCTGGCGTGGAGAAGGACAAATCGTGCTCGTCTCCGGCGAGCCTGGGATCGGTAAATCTCGGCTGGCGGCGGCTCTCGCCGAACACGTCGCCAACGAGCCGCATACACGCTTGAGCTTCCAATGCTCGCCCCAACACATCAACAGTCCCCTTCGTCCCTTTATCGCCCAATTGGAGCGAGCAGCGCAGTTCAAGGCGAACGACACCTCTGAGCAACGCTTAGATAAATTAGAAGCTCTCCTCAGTATGGGTGCGTCGCGCGTTCAAGACGTCGCGCCCCTTTTTGCCGCACTGCTGTCGATCCCAGTCGGCGAGCGGTACCCGCCTCTCACGCTTAGCCCAGCTCAGCAGCGTCGTCGGACGTTCGCGGCCCTTCTGGATCAGTTCGAGTCGCTTGCCCATCAGCATCCCGTTTTGCTCCTGTTCGAAGACGCCCACTGGGCGGATGCCACGTCCCTTGAGCTCCTCGATTTGACCATCGAACGGGTCCGCCAACTGCGCGTCATCGCCCTGCTCACCTTCCGACCGGAGTTCGAGGCGCCCTGGATCGGCCTGCCCAATGTGAGCATCTTAAATCTCGACAAGTTGGACCGTGACAATGTCGAAGACATTGTCGCGCGGGTCACCCGTGGCCGAGTGTTGCCCACCGAGGTGGTCAAACAGATCGTCGCTAAGACAGACGGGAACCCCCTCTTTGTCGAGGAACTCACCAAGGCGGTGCTGGAATCGGGCATCCTCATCGAGAAGGACGAGGGCTATCGGCTCGACGGGCGCCTGCCACCGCTCGCCATCCCCGCCACGCTTCAAGACTCGTTGATGGCGCGCCTCGACCGCTTGGCGCCGGTGCGAGGCATCGCCCAAATCGGTGCGGCCATTGGGCGCGAGTTCTCTTATCCGTTGATACGCGCGGTGGTCGGAGGGAAAGAAGACACATTGAAGCAGGCGCTCACCCAGCTCGAGCAAGCAGAGCTCGTGTTCCGTCGAGGGGAGCTGCCGGAAGCCGTCTATAGTTTCAAGCATGTTCTGCTGCAAGATGCGGCCTACGAGAGCTTGCTAAAAACCTCTCGCTATGGATTGCACAACCGCATCGCACACACACTGGAGGAGAAATTTCCAGACATTGCAGCGAGCGCTCCGGAAGTCGTGGCGCACCACTTCGCGGAAGCTGGCGTTCTCGACCGCGCCAGTGATTACTGGCTCAAGGCCGGCAATCTCGCGCTCAGCCGCTCGGCCAATGCAGAAGCCGTGCAGCATCTCAGAAGAGGGATAGAAGTTACGCTCGCGCTAGACCCCTCACCCGAACGCGTCAGGAAGGAACTCGATTTTTACTTGGCCCTTGGGCCCGCCACGACAGCGACAGAGGGCGACGCAGCGCCGGAAACCCTACGTGTCTTCTCGCATGCTCGCAAATTGCTGGGCGATGGTGGGAGCCTCAAGGAACAGATGACGGTTCTCTGGGGTACGTACCTGGCTCATAACATGCGAGCAGAGCACATCGCCGCGAGCGAGATCGCGCGGCAATGCCTGGCGCTCGCCACTCGTCATGACCATCCGGGGGTGTTGGCGCTGGGCAATCGATTTATGGGCCAGACGCTAAGCTTCATGGGTGCGTTTGTCGATGCACGCCATCATTTAGAGCGGACGATAACTCTCTGTGCTGCCAATCCGGAGACAATTAGCGAATATCGGAGGTTTGGCACTGACGATCAAGTTATGGCACTGGGATTTCTTTCCGTTACGCTCTTGCTTCTTGGCTATCCGGAGCAATGCGCTGCTGCGACAGAAAAAGCTGTGTCTCGGGCCCGAGCGATGGGACTGCCCTACACAACCGCGAATGCTTTGGCCCACGCCGCACTTCTTGGAACCATAGGTTGTGATCGTGAAGCAGCCGCAGCGCTTGCTGATGAATTGTTAACACACAGTCTCGAACACGAACTGCGATGGCCTCAGGACAGGGCACGCTTCTCTCAAGGTGCGTTGCTGGCGCAATCGGGTGATCCGCAACAAGGGATCGAGCTTATGCGCCAAGCAATTGCGGCGGACAAGGAGAACTCTTCTCGCAATCGTCACACGCTTTATCTCGGCCATCTCGCCTCAGCCGAAGCAAGCTATGGCCGGCCAGAGGTGGGCCTAGATTTGCTGGACGAGGCCATTCAAGCAGTTGAAGTAATGAACGAGAGGTTTTTTGAAACTGAGCTCCATCGTCTGCGCGGTGAGATACTCCTAACATTAGGTAAAAGGCCTGAAGCGGAAATTGCACTGCGTCGCGCCTTGGCAATTGCAGAGGTGCAGCAGGCGCGTTGGTGGCAATTGCGTGCTGCCACCAGCCTCGCCAAGCATTGGCAAAACGAGCATAAATTCACAGAAGCCTATGGCGTTCTGCACCCGGTTTACAGCTGGTTCTCTGAAGGTTCCGGCATGGCAGATTTGCAGAGTGCCAGGGCGCTTCTGGGCGAGCTCGCCAACCAATCAGGCGCCGCCAAACCAATCACACCGGAGGTACCACCGCGCCGCAGCGGGGCTCAAATCTGAGCTGCGCCGTCCTTGGTCGCCCTTAGTCACAGGGCTCGGGAATGCCCTTGCGAGTATCAGTGGAGTTTCCCGCCGCAGTGTTGCGCCGTGGCCGGGTCTTACTTTCTCTTTTTCCTGAGAGCTCTGAGGCCTCGGTCGACGGCCTTCATTGCGGTCTGGAGGTCTTTCTTATGCTTTTGAAGCTCTTCCTTAAGCTTGTCCCTGTCCTTGTCATTGAGCTCGTGGAACTTAACGTGTCTTAGGATATGTGCTCTAAAGCCCATCGCTTTGGATCCTCAACCCCGGGTAACCACTGATGCTCGGAATTTAATCATGGGCAGGGGAGGAGTAAGCTTGTTTCTCGACTCATGGTTGACGGCCACGCACTCGCAGCTCATCGGTTCACTGAGCACGTCTGGGGATCCTCCGCTGGCACGAGGCGATCGACTTGTGACCGCTTCGGTTAACGGCTTGCCAACCGGCTGAGCGACATCTCAGGATTTGCAGCCGCTTTGGCCAAGATCCATTTGTAATCCGCAATCCAACGCCGGAGGGTGTTGGCCTTGAACAGATCCTGCTTGCAGCTCCATGAGCCGTTAATGCCCGAAGGTCCCTCCTTCAGCATCACCGTCAAGCAGGTGCGATCGACTGGCAGAGGCGGCTCCACCTCTTGGTAAAAGCTTCCGAACGACTGGGCGCCAAGATTGCGCAGCTTGAGTTGCTGATCGAACGCATTCTGTAGGACGAAAAATACTTGGATGAACGATGCTGGGTCTAGACCGTCTTCCGCCAGTCGGCAGGCAAGATGATCGAAGGGAAGTTCTTGATGAGCGTGGGCTTCCAAGACGGCGTCGCGCACGCGGGCAAGCGTCTCCAGAAACGACAAATCGGTGTCCACACGCGTTCGGATGAGCGTGGTATTTTCTAAAGGCCCGATAATGCGCTCAAAGCACTGTTGAGTGCGGTTGGCCATTACGGTGGCGATACAGATGTCGTTGCGCCCGGTTCGCGCCAAGAGCATGACTTTGAAGCCCGTCAACAGCGCCATGAACAGGGTCGCGCCTTCTCTTCGGGCCAAGGTGCCGAGGCGTGTTACCAGACCGTTCGGCAATTGCTGGGGTTCGCGAGCGATCGGCGAGGCAAAACGCGGCTTTTGGTTAGCAACCCTTGGAAAGAGGGGTGAGGCCGCGCGCAAACGATCCGTCCAGTAAGCCACCTGCCGGTCGGCCGAATGGGTCTTGCACCACCAGCGTTGCCAGCGTGCCACGTCGGAAAACTGCAGGGCCGGCTGGGGCAAGCGTGCTCGTCGGCCGATGCCGAAACTGGCATAGAGCTTTGAGAGCTCTTCAAAGAAGATTTGAATGGACCAGCCGTCCGCAATCATATGGTGCAGGACCAACAAAAGAACGTGATCGTCAGTGCCCAGCCGAAACAGGCGCGTGCGAAACAATGGCGCACGCTTCGTGTCGAAGGGCGTCCATGCCTCTTGTTCTACGCGGAACTGCGTCTTTTTAAGCAGCAGCGCCTTCGCGCGAGCATGTCCTGCTGGCGCCTCGGCGGCGAGATCCTCAATGGCGAGCGGTGAGGAGACCTCTGATGCTGGCGTGATCATAGCCATGGCCCGCTCGCCGACCCAGGCAAATGCCGTACGCAATGAGTCGTGCCGGCGCATGAGTTCCACCAGGGCCCGCTCGAGCGCGGATCTGTTCAGCGGACCTCCCAATCGATAGGCAAATGTCAGGTTGAACTGAGGTAGTCCCGGCAGCAGCCGGTCGATCCAGAGCGCCTCCTCCTGCATGATGGAGACGGGACAGGGACCTGCTTCTTCGACACACACGAACTCAGGTCGCGTCTCCCTTGAGGGGAGCTTGAGCGCCTGATCGATGCGTTGCGCGAGCGCATTAATCGTGGGAGCTTCGAAGAGCGTCCGGATTGGCAGCAATGTGCCAAATTCATTGGCGACCCGGGCCAGGACTTGACCCGCCAAGAGCGAATGACCACCCATGTCAAAGAAATTGCTCAAGACGCCGATGTCTTTGACCTTGAGCAGATCGGTCCAGATGGTGGTCAGGCCTTCCTCGGTAGCATTACGGGGTGCCACGAACTCGCTCCCCGCTACCCTTAGCCCCTGGCGCATCGCCACCAAGCTCGAGCGATCGACCTTGCCATGGGCCGTCAGCGGCATGCGCTGCAGGAAGATAAAACCGACAGGGATCATGAAGGCCGGTACTCTGGCCTTCAGAAAATCACGCAGCTCATTGACCTTCGGCTGCGCTCTGGGCGCAGCGACGACGTACGCGACGAGCCGCGTATCGCCGCCACCGTCGTCTCGCGCCAGCACCGTGGCAGCTTGCACATCTCGATGTCCCGCTAGAAGGTGCTCGATCTCGCCAGGATCGATCCTATAGCCGCGTATCTTTACCTGGTGATCAATGCGGCCAAGGCATTCGAGCGTTCCGTCGGCTCTCCAGCGGGCCAGGTCCCCGGTTCGGTAGAGGCGCTCTCTGCCATCTCCAATAAAGGGGTTCTCGAGAAAGCTGCAGCCGGTCTGTCGCGGATCATTCAGATATCCGCGACCAACCCCCACGCCACCGACATAGAGCTGCCCCGCGACCCCGATCGGCACCGGCGCAAGATGACGGTCCAACACATAGAGACGCATGTTGGCTATCGGGCGGCCAATTGGTGCCGCCGCGAGCGCCGTCGGTGGCGCCGTGAGGCGATGCGTTGCCACATCGTCCGAACATTCCGCTGAGCCGTAAGCGTTCATCAGAGGCACGTCCGGAAAATGCCGGAACCAATCGCGACAGAGATCTGTGCTGAGGGGTTCGCCTGTGGAAATGAGGCAGCGCAATCGGCTCAGGACACGAAAGGTCGGCTGTTCGGGCATCTGATCGAGGATATGGCGCAGCAACGACGGCACGATCTGCAGGATGGTCACACTCTCACGTGCGATCTCCTGCGCGAGCAGCGACGGATCTCGCACGACCTCATCGGCGCAGATGTGGACGCGCGCCCCGACCATCAAGGGAGCGAGAAATTGCCAGACCGATATGACAAAGCTCTGGGGCGCCGTCTGCGCGATCACATCTGAAGCCGACAATTTGAGGTCGGAGATCTGAGAGAAGAGATGATTGTACAAGCCGCGCCGCTCGATCATGGCCCCCTTGGGAATGCCCGTAGAGCCGGAAGTATAAATGACGTAGGCCAAACTCGACGGCGACGACCGGTCATGGCGCAGGGGGCTCAAGGGCTTGGCCCGACCCAATTCCTCGAGCCGCAGAACCTTGGGGCGCAGGGCGGTTGGGAGCTCATGGAGCGCTTTGTCCAGGTCGGCAGAACAGCCTTGCCCAACCAACACCAGGGCGGCGCTACTGCACTTAATGACGTGAGCCAGCCTCGCTGCCGGTAGAGCCGGATCCAAAGAGTGGAATGCTCCGCCGGTCCGCTCTACCCCGATCATCGCCGCCAATAGGTCGACGTCACGCTTGGCTAGCAACAAGACCACGGCGTCAGGTGCGACGCCCTCGACACTAAGCCGGTGAGCAATCGCCGAGCTCCGACGCTCGAGCTCGCGGTAGCTCAAGCGAGCCACCACGGAGGACACCGCCGGCGCATGCGGTGCACGCTTTACCTCAATGGCAAAGCGCTTGGAAAACGTAGCCAAGCGATCGAAACTCGCGCCCGTGTCGTTCCAATCGCAGATAAGTTTCTTGCGTTCCTTCGCCGGCAATAGAGTTAGCCGCGAGACTCGTTCTTTGGGGTTAGCGACGATTGCCTCTAGCAACGTCCGCAAATGGGTCGACATTCGCGCGATCGTTGCAGCCTCAAAGAGGTCTGTACTGTACTCGAGCCAGCCACTCAGACGCTCATCCACGTCCATCAATTCGAGCGTCAGGTCGAACCGCGCTATACCAGGGTTCACATCGAGCATCCGCACCGACAGGTGCGGAAGTGACGGGTCGTTGGGCAACGCATTCTGCAGAACAAACATGACCTGAAAGAGAGCATTGCGACCCAAGCAGCGCGGCGCCTTCAAGGCTTGCAGAACTTTCTCGATGGGGAGGTCCTGGTTGCGGTAGGCGTCTAGTGTGACTTGACGGACCCGCTGCAGAAGCTCGCTAAACGTAGGGTCACCGGACAGGTCGGTGCGTAGGATGATCGTGTTCGCGAACATCCCGATGATGCGCTCGACCTCGGTCTGATTGCGGCCGGCGATCAACGATCCAACAGCGACATCGTCGTGTTCCGTGTACCTGTAGAGAAGGCACTGAAAAGCCGCGAGCAGTGTCATGAACACGGTGACACCATGGTCTCTGCTCAGCGACCTGACGCCGGCGGACAAGGTCCGCGACAGCTTCAATGGGTACCTGGCGCCGTGGCCGGTCCAAATGTCCGGTCGGGGGCGGTCTGTTCGCAGTGGTAGTTCCGTCAGGCCTTTTAGTTGCGCTCGCCAGTAGTTCAACTGCTCCGCGGCGGCTGGCGTTCGTAGCCATGCTCGTTGCCGCTCCACGAAGTGGCGATACTGGATCGGAGGCTCAGCCAATTTTTCCAAGGTGCCGTTCACTTTGGCGGTATAAAGCGCCTCGAGCTCCTCCCAAAACACGCGTTGCGACCATCCGTCTGTGACGAGGTGCTGGAGCTTGATCACCAGCGCATGGTCATCTTCGTCAAGCCTCAACAACTGGGGGCGCAGCGGCAGATCCTTCGCGATATCCATCGATTGGCGCAGCAAAATCTGTGACTGCTGTCGAATCGCGACAGCTCTCCGTCTCTTGTCGCATGGTGCGAGGTCCACACGTTCGAGCCGCGGCACCGCAGTTCCCGCAATTTGCACCGGCTCCCCGCGCCGTTCCCGAAACGTTGAACGTAGCACCTCGTGCCGCTGGCAGATCGCGGCAATGCTCGACTCCAGGGCGGCGAAGTTTAGGCGTCCCGACAGGCGCGCTATGTCGACCACGTGATAATTGTACCGAGTTGGATCGAGCCTGCTGAGGACATAGATTCTTTGTTGCTGAAACGACAGGCGGACAGCGCGCTTGTTGATCTGTCGGTGGCCCGCGCTTTGGGACTCGGCGGCAAGTTGCGTTTTTGATGATTCGATCCGGGCGGCGAGACCCGCAATGGTTGGGTGATCGAAGATATCCTTGAACGAGAGACTCGCGCCAAAGCGTTCACGCAGACGCGAAAGCATTTGCGTCACCACGAGGGAATCGGCGCCGAGCGCCAAAATATCCTGGTTAACCCCAATCCGATCGACCTTCAGCAGATCTGCCCAGATCTTGGCCAGTTGCCGCTGCAAGCGCGTACGGGGCGGAACGCATTTATCGTCACGTTCCGCCGGTGATGCCGGTATCGTGATCGAAAGCGCAGTCGCCAGCGCACCGCGGTTGATCTTTCCTGCAGGGCTTTTCGGGATCTCTGGCACAATCCGGATTAGGCCGGGGACCTTATAGTCGGCGAGGCGCTCGCGGGCGAAGGTGCGGAGCTTGTGCGCGCTGACCTTGACACCCCGATGAAGTACCACGGCCACAGCAACATCTTCACCAAGACGGGTATGGGGAACGGAGAAAGCGGCGGCTTCGGCCACGGCTGGGTGGCTCAACAACGCCTCTTCAACCTCGGCGGGCGCGACCTGTTGACCTCCCCGTTTGATAATTTCCCGGATACGGGCAACGATAAAGAGATATCCATCCCGATCGAGGTACCCAAGGTCGCCGGTTCGAAACCAGCCGTGCCGAAATGCAGCTTCCGTCGCGTCAATGTCGGCGTCATATCCTCTCGTTATGGTAGGACCGCGCAATACAATTTCTCCATGTACCCCGGCTGACAGTCGTCGTCCCTCGGGGTTCATGATCGCGATCTCGGCCCCTGCGCTCCGACCAACCGAACCTGGCTTGCGTCGTCGCAATGGGTTCGCAGCGATCTGTGAGGCGGCTTCTGTCATGCCGTAGGTCTCGACGACAGGGACGCCGAAAACTGACTCCAGTTGACCAAGAACGTCGCGGGGTAGGGTCGCAGAGGCGGAACGTATGAGCCGCAAAGAGCAGCGCCGGAGACTGTCCTTGTACCGATCTGCTGCCGATAGCAGAGCACGATGGATGGTGGGAACCGCCGTGTACCAAGTTGGCCGAAACTCAGTCAGCCAGCTGAAAAAGCGATCTGCATCGAACCCTGGCGTGCAAACCACCGTTGAACCCGCCGCTAACGCGGTCAGCAACCCAGAAATCAGCCCGTGCGCGTGGAACAGCGGCAATACGTTCAGCAAACGGTCGCGCGATCCTAATCCCAGGATTGAACCGGCGTTATAGGCCGACTGGCAGATGCTCGCATGCGTTAAGGGCACCAGTTTTGGTCGTAATGTCGTGCCAGAAGTCAACAGGATGAAGGCGTCATTCTCAGCGCCTGCCGCCGACTCATTGGAGACCATGCGTCGCGTACCCGAGCCCAGAAGGTCGAACGCGCCTGTCCCTCCACTGGACCGCGGCGACAGATCGATTACGGGTATCCCCAACGCGTGCGCGACATGTCGACTTGCCGAGCCAATATCGGGACGCGTCACCAGCGCCGCAACCCGCAGAGTAGCGAAGTAACGATGCCATTCGTCGGCGGCGAAGCTCGGATTTAGTGGCACACAGATTGCAGCGGTTGCAACCGCGATGATCGCCACGGCGGCCTCTGGTCCGTTTGGTAAAACAACCGCCACCCGATCGCTGCGATGTATTCCGAGACTGCGCAAGGCGCGCACTGCGTCTTCTACGCGTGCCCGAAGCTCAGCATAGGTTACCGGGACATAACCTGGCGCAAGTATTGCGGCGCGCCTGGGGGCGTTTTTTTGATAATAGGTGAGAAGATCTTCAAGGCACAAAAAGACGCGCTGGCGAGACTTGTTAGCTATCGCAACACGCGGCATTATTTTCGCAGCCGTCGACAAACCCACCCTCATTTTTGCAGAGTAAATTCATAGTCTAGGAGATGTGCGTTCGGGTATCCCGCGTTAGGGGTCAACACCGTTAATAGGCTTTAGCCGTCGAGGCGGGAGCGAGGCTTGGTGCACACCCCGCAGGCCCGAATTGCGCTTGGCCGAGGGAGCGACTTTACGCGTGTATCCGGATCGGTCATTCCTCCTGCACTAACCCAGAACGAGGCAACTCCGCGCCCCTGATTGCCAGGGCCTCGGGTGTAAGGATGCGTTGGCACTCGTCACTTGGGGTTCGGGGGTCGGGCAATCTACTGCTCGCATCACCCGAGCGGGGTATCAGTTTCGTAGAGAGCTATCCTCCGATACGAGCTTCCTGGCAATGGAAGATCTCGGGCGTGCAGCCGGCACTTTTGTATTTTGCGATAGCAACGAGACCAACCGATTTGGAGTGGCATAGCTGTCACCTCGCAGGCGGGTGTCGTTTCGACGGCCTTCCGGAGCGACGCTTGGTCCGCGATGCGCTCTTTGCGCCATTGCGTCCGTGCCATTCATCGCTCGAATCCTGCGACGCCGTTTCATGCTTGCATGCTTTGGCGAGCACGGTTTGATCGAGATCACCCGTGAGTTTAGGGGCGCTGAGCGCTTCGACTGCGAGCCGATCAATCCATGCCGAGGGGTTTTCCAGCGTCTCTAATTCAGGTTCAGCGTAAGCAAGGAGGTCTCTATAATATGCTGGTGCATCTTCCCGGAACAGATCCCGCACCAAGCCATTGACCAATCGCGACACGCCATACTTGATTCCCGTGATCGCGGCTCCTGTCACGCCGAGACTGAGCGTCGCTCCAAATGTGAAGTTGTGCAACCGAGCCAGGTACGGAGCAGTTCCGGGTTCACGTTCTGTAAATTCGAATGCCGTGCCGAGATAAGGAAACCTCGCAAGCTGATCGCTCTCCTCACCACGCGGTGGCGTGAAGCGGTCGCGCCAGAGCGCAATTTGAGTGACGAGGGGGGCAAGCTCTGAACGAGCCGAAAGGTCCGTTTCGAACCCCGTTGCAAAGATGATGAAATCAAATGTGAAGGTGCTAGCCTCGGTCTCAACGACAGCGGCACCTCCTAGGTCGCGTACGGAATGCCACGGGCAATTGGTATGCCACGCGAAATTCTCGAACCGGCGACACCGCCAAAAGCTATCTTGCGGCGGTGGTGCCGGGAGCTCCTCCAGAATGTGGCGCATGAATCGCCACCGTTCCAGGTCAGTCAGCGCTCCGAAGTGGCCGAGCATGCCAGAAAAATTCGCCCAGACCAGCGGATTGATCCGCGGGATATCGGCGCGGCGAAGGCAAAGGTCGACCCTTGCAGCACCGGCCTCGAGTGCAGCGGCCGCATTGTCGAGAGCGGAGGGGCCTGCGCCAAGGACTCCGACGCGCTTTCCGACTAGCCGACTGAAGTCTATGTCGTCGGCTGAATGGGCAAAACGCTCCGCCGGAAGGTTGGCGAGAAGGGCATGGGGGGCCCGCCACTTTCCACTGCCATCAATGCCAGTTGCAAGGACGATCTTTCTTGCATGGACATGTTCGATCCGACCTACCCGACGCAGATGGGCAAGCAGGAGGTCGCCAGCGGGCTCGATAGATATTACATCGACCTCATTTTCAACCGGAAGTTCAAGAACATCGCGGTACCAATCGAGGTAGTCTTGCCAAATGTCCGGGGGAATGGCGTCAATGGACTCCCATGCCCGGCGGCCGAATTTTGCCTCATACCAGGCCCGGCATGTGAGGCTTGGAATGCCGAGGTCGATCCCGGTCACCTCTTTCGAAGTTCGCAATTCCGTCATGCGCCCAAATCGGCGCCAAGGTCCCTCGAGACCTCGAAGATTGCGATCTACGATCCTGAAATTCGTTATCCGCTCTAGCATTAGGCCGAATGCGGTCGCGAGCCCACCTTGGCCACCGCCGACGATCAAGACGTCAAGGACACGCGTGCCATCTCGATACTGCGGGATTACCCACTCACGCGAAGGGTAACTAAGATAAGCTAACTCGCACCGCACCCGCTTTGACAGCTGGGCAACGCCCATGCGCCCATCTCCTTGCAATAACGAAATGCCTCATTGGCGCCAGGTATCGCGCGTCCGTGCATGCCAACACATGAAACTACCGTGGAAGGTTAATCTTACAATCTTCATCGACTTGGACCAATTCATGCCACTGAGTAGGTTTGCCGCCAAAGACGCTTACCACAACCTCAGGAGAGATCTGCTGGGTCGGTTGGCGAGAAGGGCCAGCGCGCGACATGGAGCCGATGCCGGTATGTCACCAATCGAGCCCATCACCCTACGCTGTGCTTAACCCAGTGCGCCGCTGGCCCGGGATGGGGACCCGGATAATGACCCCGGCGACTATGAAAGTTGGCATCGCTGGAAAGACCCGGACGACCGCAGCGGGCGTCAACACTCGTACTCGTCTAAAAGACGCATGAGGCACCCATGGAATTCCAAAGCGGCAATTTTAGAAAGCTGTGTAAGGAGATATCCTCGATTGATCTCTTTGGCCGTGATCGATCCGCGTTTAGGCCCTTACGAAGCCGTAGCGAGATCATCAAAGTATTCGAGACTGGTGCTGTTTATTTGCCGATTGCATATCGGAAGGCATACGCCCAATTCGTCCGCGACGTCATTCCATCGTTATTGATTCGGGTCAAGGAAATAGACCGCAGCCACAGATATCACTACTTAGAAAGGCTCCTAGCTCCTGTTTACGCGCACGCCCCGCCTTATGCCTCCCCTGACATCCGACCGCAGCTCCGCCGCTTCCTTGCCGTCGTTTCCAATTTGTATCGAAGCTTCAACGACCCAAACAAACGCAAGTCGCTCAACATACAGGTGGTCGACACCCTGCCGCCATTGGCATTTTTCCAGGTCATTTCGAATCAGGGGCCATACACAATTACCACCGAGCGCATGGCCAAGGAAACAGGATCGGCGGTCGGAGTTGTCAGCCTACCGGCCAGTTATCGGAATCACCCCATTCTATGGAGCACCTTGGCGCATGAGGTATGTGGCCATGATGTGGTGCACACCGACCCGACACTTATCCCGGAACTTGTGAAGGAAGTACGGAAGCTATTCGTAGGGCGGAATTTCTCACCAAGAGAAAAACCCGACATCAATAATCTGAACGCACTACTGTGGTCTTATTGGATCGATGAAGCGGTCTCGGACGTTTATGCTATAATGAACATGGGGCCAACGTATGCCCTGATTTTGATTGCGTTGATATCTTCGATGGTGATGCGTGATCAAATCGAAAGTGGATCACGAAAAGGCCTGGGCAAGCTACCTAACAAATCAGAACCCCTCGATGTGGATCGGGGTGATATGCGAATGGACGGACACCCCACCGATATTTTGCGCCCTTACGTTGCACTGGGTGCCATCGAAGCTCTCAAGGGTCTTTCTTCCAAGGTTAGAAAAGCTTACAGCAAGGCCGTGGTGGAAGCCGCTGATCTTACATCGGGAGACCAAAATACGATTTCCTTCCAGGGGCTGGTGGAGGTTACACATACAAATTCGGTTATGATCAATGAGAGGGTTCCGCTCCGCTCAATGCAACTCGCGGCTAGGAAAGTTGGAAAATTCATCGCAACGCATCGGCTTTCTGCCTATTCGGGCGCCAGCGTTCAAGATATCGAGACATGGGATGATGACGATGAGCGCATTGCGATGAAGATCGCGCAGTACATGCTTTCAGGTAAGCCGGTCATAGCGCAGGGGGACGATGCGCAACTTCTTGCCGGAGCAAACCTGGCGGCTTTGAGCGACCCAAAACGTTATCGTGCATGTTCCAAGTTGTTGGAACTTGCTCTGGATGACAGCTTTAGTCGGGATCCCATTTGGGCTGGCCCTCGTTTGGACCTGGTATTTTCAGGTGCCTTTTATCGCGAGCGCCCAATTGCATAGGATGGCTCCCGCTTGGTAGCCGTTGCAGCAGCCCTCGGATGTGATGAGAGCGATCTGACCGTCGAAAACTCACCGAGGTCCTCCTCCCGGCTGTTGGTGGTCTTGTATAGGGAAGCGACCATCCCCATTGAGTTGCATTGAGATGTTGAGCTTCGCTCGTGCGCCGGCATTCGTTGCCTGTGGGCGCACCGAGTGATGACACCTTCGTCGGTATGCCCATTACCTGCCCATGCGCGCGCTGAGAGCCGATAACGCCGACCGCGGACAGCGTGTACATAGCCCACAAGAGCCGGCAATCGAACGCTGGAGCAAGCCCACTCAGTAATCGCTCCCGTCGATGGCGATGAAGGGAGGTGGAACAACCCGGAAGCCACTGCAGATCCCGCGAGCAACCTGTGCCCTTCTAGAGGCCAATCGCGGTACAAGCGGTTCACACACGCGGATTTACTGCGGCGCCGCGCACCAGAGGGCCCGTGGTGACGGGCGCTCGCCGCTTTGGCCCTCCGATAGAGAACGCGGTCCCGTGCGGCACGGACCGCACAATTATCAATCTAGCGATCTGCCGTTCTGCTGGGCATCTAAATCAGCAAGACTTTTTCTCGCCCTTAGTTCCCAATATCGCATCCCCCATCGCTGGAAACCGCAAATCGCATTTCCAATATTTGTGCGCGCTTTGACAGTACACTTTGTGATGGTTTCCAACTCGCTCATTACAAGCTCGCATTTCGCGAAAAACGGCCTCGTGCCCAAGCTGCGCGCGATTTCCGTAGCCCGAAGCAGATTGGCACGAGCGTTGTGCGCCTTGGCAATCTGAATGCTCGTCACCTTGGGAGACTGGCAGAGCACCCACCGAATGGAGTTCTTCGGGAGAGGTTCCCGCCCCTACGGGAATTTACCCGTCATGCCGGGAACAATAGTCCCAATTGGAACTTAGTGACCGAGTTCCCCTTCGCAGCAGGCGGCGAGCTCGCCGCCTGAGCTGGCTCCGCAACTCATCTGATGTAACCCGCTCTCCTTAGGGAAGCATGAGCGCTCCTCAAGGCTAGATCTGGCAGTGGGGCATTGCCTGGTTGGTGAGCATCCAAACGGCTCGATCTCCTAGAAGGACGTCCGATCGAGACTTAGCCTCCAGATCAAGGATCACGGTCGGGGGAAGGTGTTGCAGCGATCGGATAAGCCGAGGCTCAGGGGGAGCTCGCCGCTCGACTACGTTACGGCCATGCCCGACAGCTCTAAGCCGGCGGCCAGACATTCAAACGGCGGGGCTGACAATGCACGAGAACACGGTGGAGTTTTACCGGAAGGGCCGGTCTGCGTCAGTGTCATGCGGCGGCACGGTTCTGACCTCGAGCCTTTTGGGAAAGCGGGCTTTTGGCTAGGGCGCGGGAGCTCCGCCCATAGGAATTTCCCGCCATCGGGCAGCAAGAAGGAGCTCATCAAGGCAGTGGGGGCAGTGCTCCCCAATGCCTGTTCTTGCTGCAAGTTCCGAGCGGCTCGTGGTGGCGGCTCATCTCCTCGTCCGTATATGGCCTAAGGGCAACGGCCGACGTCGTCGTCCCTGCCGCGAACGGAGGAAGACCATGACAACAGTTTCAAGTGCCGGGGTCCTCGGTCTCGTCGCCATACCGCCGGCTTCGCATGCAAATCTCGGGCATGAGGTCCGTCAGGTCTCAGTCAACCTGCTGGAGACCGAGGCGTCCCTGTGCGGCCCCTTGGGCGCGGAAACGCAGCGAACGGCCATGCGCGCTGCCAGCTTCGTGATCACGGCCGCGGCTTTGAGCTGCCTCTTCGTTGGCGTCGCCCTTGCCGTGATGGCCAAGTCGCTAAGCATGGCCAATGCGCAATCAGCGTTGCGGCGCGTCTCCCCGCAATGATGCAGGAGCGGTTCTCCCCGGCGAGATCGGGTCCTCGCCGGGGAGGGGTCATGCGCCAGCGATGGAACAGCTCACCGCGTCGATGGCAATGGCAGGCGGGGTCGCGATCCCCCGCGTCAGAATTTGCGTGTACGCCCAGCTCACACAGGCCACTATTTGCGCTCGGTGAGCGCACCCGTGGTCAGGGTTGGCGAACCATAGCTGACACGCGTGCCCTTTTCCCACGCGCAACTCTGTGCCGCCGGATTGTTCCGAGCGGGATCGTCGATCAATTGACTGAGGCTCGACGTGTCCACGCCGCTACCGAAGGTGGCCGACGGCGTGGCCGAGCAATCGGCTCCGAGTGGGGCTCGGGGATTGGTAAGCGCTACCGAAGGCGGTTTGGGGGATGGAAACAACGGGATTGGGGATGGAAACCAGCCGTTTGCGCATCCCGCGAGCAAAAGGGACGTAGCCACGGTTGCGAGGGTGGCGCATCGCATCATATCGGCTCCAGGGCCTCCGGCCCTCTACAAAGAACGTAGTTGATTCGCGCTGAAGTAGGAGCCCCAAACGACGTGATGCACAGGCATCCCCAGCTACGACCGCGACGGAAAGGCGCGTTGGTAGGCCAGCCCAGGGAGTGCTGCGGTGCCCATGTTGGTGCGGCTGTCCTCGCGTGTAGCAATGAGCGAGCGCCGGCAACCCCTGCCTTGCGAAAATCAAGTCCGTGCGCTTATGGCGGGGGTGGGCCCATCCCACGACGGAAAGGATGCGGCGCCAGGATGGATGGACCGG
>Ga0075425_100001391_pt1 | contig 23738 bp, 18 predicted proteins | sample SoiMethybrSBSTD4_FD_75300 | JGI IMG/M metagenome (GOLD analysis project Ga0075425, IMG submission 75300) | Bulk soil microbial communities from a Populus tree surrounding site in Tennessee, USA - Soil MetaG P. TD hybrid SBSTD4 | ecosystem: Environmental > Terrestrial > Soil > Tree plantation... | reverse complement strand
GGTGTCGGCCGAGTCGAGCACCGCCGCGGCCAGGAGTATCTGCCGACGCTCGACACGATTCTTCGCTCGGCGAACCGATCGAACGTCGCCGTTTATCCGTTCGATCCCCGTGATCGGCAGAGCGACGGCGGCACCGACGAGTCGCTCAAGCGTCTCGCCGACGAGACCGACGGCGAGCTGATCCTCGGCGACGCCGCTGCGCTGCGCCGCGCCGCGGGCACGCCAACGCCGTATTATCTGCTGTCGTTCCGAACGCCGCATGGCGACGATGGATTGTTCCGGCCGCTGACGGTGCGCGTGAAGCGATCGGGCGTCCGCGTCCACGCGCGCCGCGGCTACTGGACGGCGTCGCCCGACGAGGCGCTGCGCACGGCACTGCTCGCGCGGCTCGACGAACCGCGCAAGGTCGTACCGCCCGAGCCGGCGCCCCACGTCAGCCCGCTGATCCGGCCGTGGTTCGGGATGTCGCGCGGCGCCGATGGTACGACGCGCGTCACCATCGTGTGGGAACCGGCGGCGCATGTCCCCGGCGACCGCAGCCGGCGCATCGCGTCGCGCATCGTGCTGACTGCCAAGGCGAGCGATGGGACGATCCTGTTCGAGGGACCGATGCTGCCGACCGGGCCGGCGGTGATCGAGGATCCCGCGACGACGCCGTCGCGAGCGACCTTCGCGATGCGTCCGGGGCGGCTGCGGCTGCGCATGGAAATCCAGGATGCGGCGTCGCAGGTGCTCGACCACGACGTTCGCGACATCTCGGTGCGCGATCTCCGCGGCGACGTGGCTGTCGGGACGCCGGAAGTCCTCCGCGCGCGAAACGCGCGCGAGTTCCGGACGCTCGACGTCGACGGCGCCGTACCGGTCGCGTCGCGCGAATTCAGCCGCACCGAACGTCTGCTGATCCGCTTCCGCGCCTACGGCGCCGCCGGCGCGGCGCCCCAAGTGTCGGCAAAGCTTCTCGGCCGCGGCGGACAGGCGATCCGCGATCTGGCGGTGGCACCCGCCGCCACCGACGGCGACCTGGCGATCGATCTCCCGCTCGCCAGCTTCGCCACCGGCGAATACGTCGTCGAAGTGACGGCCAAGAGCGGCGCGCGCGACGCCAGCGATCGACTGACCTTCCGCGTCACCTCGTAGGTCAGGCGGGTCGGGCAGGGCGGCGGGGTCGGACGGCGCCTCGTATTCGAGCGTTCTTCACAATTCATTCACATTCGGTTGCGACACTGGCTGGCGTCGGGGCGGCAGCGTGAGCGGTGCCTCAGGATTGGGAACTCCGACCCGCCAGGCCCGCCAGACCCGCTTGGCCCGCCCGACCGCAGGGAGGGTCTATGCGCAGTCGCGGTGGTTTGACGGTGTTGTTGGCGGTGCTGCTGGTGACGGCGGCAATCGGTGCAGGAATGTATGGCTACAACGTCGGCGTTGCGCAGGGCATCGCGCAGAGCGCTGCGGCGGCCGCTCAGACAGGCGGACAGCCGGCGCCCGTGATGTTCTACCCGCGGCCGTGGGGATTCGGCTTCGGCTTCTTCCCGTTCGCGCCGCTGTTGTTCATCGTCTTCTGGATTCTGATCTTCCGCGGCCTGTTCTGGCGCGGTCGTTGGGGGCGCGGCTACGGCTACGGCTACCGGTGCGGCTACGGCGGCGTCCCGCCCGCGTTCGACGAATGGCATCGCCGCGCGCACGAACAAGCAGCGGCCGGTAAGCCGGCGCCTGAGAACATGTAGCGCAGCCCTTCCGGGCGGGTCGTACACTCCTGCTGTGGCAGCGAAATCGATTCTCGTCGTCGACGACGAGCCGCGGATCGCGGCGATTGCGCGCGACTATCTGCAGCGCGCCGGCTACCAGGTGTCGATTGCCGGCACCGGGCCCGACGCGCTCACCGCGGCGCGGACGCGGCGGCCCGACCTGATCGTGCTCGATCTCGGGCTGCCGCACCTGGACGGCCTCGATGTCACCCGCGCGCTGCGCCGCCAATCGAACGTGCCGATCATCATGCTGACGGCGCGGGTCGACGAGCGCGATCGGCTCGCCGGCCTCGAGCTCGGCGCCGACGACTACATCACCAAGCCGTTCAGCCCGCGCGAGCTGGTGGCGCGGGTCCGCGCCGTGTTCCGCCGCGTCGACGGCGCGCGCGAGCCGGCCGACGTGATCGCGGTCGGCGACGTCGTCCTCGATCGCCCGACGCTGCGGGTGTCGATCGGCGCCCGCCCGATCGAGGTCACGCCGACAGAGTTCGAACTGCTGGCGACGCTGGCCCGGCAGCCTGGGCGGGTCTTCACGCGCGCACAGCTTCTCGATGCCATTCGTGGCTCCGATGCCGAGGCGTTCGACCGCGCGATCGACGCCCACATCAAGAACCTGCGCCGGAAGATCGAGCGCGATCCGCGCCGTCCACAGTACCTGCTGACGGTACACGGCGTCGGCTACAAGTTCGCCGAATGATGCGGATGCGCCAGCGCCGCGAGCCTCCGCCGTGGTGGCCGGCGAACGAACCGTGGCCGATGCCGGCGAGCCGCCATCGCTGGCCGGCGGGGCGCGCCCGTTTCTTCCGGCGGATGGCAGTACTGGCGATGGTCGTCCTGCTTGGCGGCGTCGCCACTGCAATCGCACTCGTCTGGACGGTCGCGGCACGTTTCGGCATCGTTGCCGGATCGCCCGCCGGCGCCATCGTCGTCATCGCCGGCGCGATGCTCGGCGCGTTGTGCACCGCGGCGCTGATTCTCACCGGTGGGATGCGCTTCTTCGGCCGGCCGCTCGGCGATGTGATGGACGCGGCGGCGCGCGTTGCCGACGGCGACTACGCGGCGCGCGTCACCGAGCGCGGGGCGCCGCAACTGCGCGGCCTGGCGCGCGCCTTCAACACCATGACGACGCGGCTTGCCGACCACGATCGGCTGCGCCGCGACCTCATGGCCGATGTCGCCCACGAGCTGCGCACGCCGTTGACGGTGATTCAAGGCAAGCTCGAGGGGCTGCTCGACGGCGTCTACCCGCGCGACGATCGGCAGCTCGGCGAGCTGCTCGACGAGACGCGCATCCTGTCGCGGCTGATCGACGATTTGCGGACGCTCGCGTTAGCGGAAGCGGGAACGCTGACGCTGCAGAAAGAACCGATTGACGTCGGCGCGCTCGCGGTGGACGCCGTCCGCGCCGTAGCAAGCGAGGCGTCGGCCCGCGGCGTCACAGTCGGGGCCGAGGCGTCGCCGGGTCTGCCGGCAATCGAGGTCGATCCCGTGCGTGTTCGCGAGGTGATCGGCAACCTGCTGACCAACGCACTGCGCCATACGCCGGCGGGCGGATCGATTGAGGTCGGCGTGCGGCAGGTCGCGACGACGATCGAGATCGAGGTGCGCGATACTGGTGAAGGGATGAGCCTGGACGACCTGGCACACGCCTTCGACCGTTTTCACAAGGGACCTGCCTCGCGAGGTTCAGGACTCGGTCTCACCATCGCGCGCAACCTGGTGAGGGCGCACGGCGGTGAGATCACGCTCGCCAGCAAACCGGATCGAGGTACATCTGCGGTCGTGATCTTGCCGCAGCGCAAAGGGTCCGGCTAAAGCCGGACACTACGAAGCGAGCCTCGAGCTCCCACCCCGGCAGGCGCAGCCTAGGCGTACATTCCGCGCATTCTCGTGACCGTTGCGACGCGGCTGATGGCGACGATGTACGCCGCCGTCCGCATGTCGACGTTGTACTTGATCGAGTTCTGGAGCACGGCGTTGAACGCCTCGCACATCTTCGCCTCGAGGCGCTCGTTGACTTCCTTTTCCGTCCAGAAGTAGCCGTAGCGATCCTGCACCCACTCGAAATAGGACGTGGTGACCCCCGAGCTGTTGGCGAGGATGTCCGGCACGATGAAGATGCCGCGCTCGTGCAGCAGCTTGTTGGCATCGGGCGTGGTCGGCCCGTTCGCGCCTTCGATGATCACCTTGGCCTTGATGTTCGGCGCGTTCTCGGCGGTGATCTGGTTTTCGAGCGCCGCCGGGATCAACACGTCGACGTCGAGCTTGAAGAGGTCGGCGTGCGCGAGCGGCTCGGCGCCAGGAAACCCGTCGACGGTCTTCTTCTGCTGCACGTACTCGAGCAGCTTGGCGATATCGAGACCCTGCTTGTTGTAGACGCCGCCTTTCCAGTCGGTGACCGCGACGATGGTCGCGCCGGTTTCGCGCGCCAGCAGGTCGGCCGATACCGAGCCGACGTTGCCGAAGCCCTGAACCGCGACCGTCGCGCCTTTGATGTTGAAGCCGACGTGCTTCGCCGATTCGCGCGCGGCGATCATTACACCGCGGCCGGTGGCTTCCCGGCGGCCAAGCGATCCGCCGAGCTCCACCGGCTTGCCGGTGACCACCGAGGTGGTGGTGTGGCCGACGTGCATGGAGTAGGTGTCCATCACCCACGCCATGATCTGATCGTTGGTGTTCACGTCCGGCGCCGGGACGTCTTTCTCCGGGCCGATCGCGTCGACGATCTCTGCGATATAGCGGCGTGTCAGCGCTTCGATCTCGCGCTTCGACATCTTCGTCGGATCGCAGATGACGCCGCCCTTGCCGCCCCCGAACGGGATGTGCGCGACGGCGCACTTCCACGTCATCCAGGCGGCGAGCGCGGTCACTTCATCGAGCGAAACCCCGGGGTGGTAGCGAATGCCGCCTTTCGCTGGACCGAGCGTGATGTTGTACTGCACGCGGTAGCCGGTGAACACTTCGATCTCGCCGTTGTCCATCTGGACCGGGCACGAGACCGTAATTTGTCGTTTGGGACTGGTGAGGATTTTCCAGATGCCGGGTTCGAGATTGAGGATGCGGGCCGCTCCGTCGAACTCCTGGAGCATGGCACCGAAGATCGAGCCGTACGTAGCCGCCATGGCGCTCCTAGTCGGGCGTAGTCGAAACGGGCCAGCCTAACGTGGCCCGTATCGACTAGTCAAGCATGAGCGCCCTAACTGCCTGAGAGCTTTAGGGTTGTTGCGATGGCGACGCGACTCTAGGGTTGCGTGATCACGACATGGTCGAAGGTTGCCGTCGCCGCGGTCGTGCTGTTGTGGCTCGTGACCGAAAGACCGATCGAGATCGCGTCGTTCATCGGGACGGACACTGCGCCCAGACGCGTGAACGCGACGCCGTCGGTCGACCAGAACGAGGTAAACGTGTCGCCTGTCCGCGCGATCCGCAGCCAGCCCCGCGCCACGCCCGACAACGCCCCGGCGCTGGCCGTGGTGCCGCCGGCGATGCTCCGATACTGCATCGCCACGCCTTTCGACGGCGACACGATCGCGTCGACCTGTTGCGAGACGGCGGTGAACGGGGTGTTGCGGAACATCACCCCGGCCTTCGTCCACGCGTTGACGTTCTGCACGCTCTGTACGTGCGCCGTGATCGTGCAGTCGCCGACGCAGTCCTGATAGACGTACTCGAACTGATCGCTCGTGCCCCAGATGTCGGCGCCGATCCCGGTCACGGAGAAGAGGGTGTCGTCGGCGACGGCCGAACCGCCGGACGCGCCGATGCTCGACCTGTTCCAGTCGCTCACCGGATCGAGCGTCACGCGGGAGAACGCGGCCGTGGCAAGCCTTCCGTCGGCGTGACTCGTCACCGCAAGGCCGGCGGCTACGCCATTCCCTGCAGAGGGCATCGTGTCCTGTCCGACGAGCGTCCACGGGTCGGTGTCGTTCTTCTTGTAATACGCGCGTATCGTCCCCGACGACGACGTCAGGCGGAGCCACACCGGCGCGGCAATCAATGGTCCTGTCGTGCTGACGCTGTTGCCGCCGTTGGCGAGGCGCCGCTGAAACGCGATTCCCTTACCTGGCGTGACGAACACCGACGCCTGCGGCGATTCGGGTGTCAGCGAAGACCGGAACATCAGTCCGGCTTTGGTCCACGCGGCCACGTCCTGCACGCTGTCGACGTGCGCCGTCATCACCACACCGACGCTGCTCGCCGGCGGACTCGCCAGGTAGGCGTACTGAAATTCGTCAGCGCTACCCCAGATGTCGGCGCCGCTGCCGGTCACGTTGAAGACGCCGTTGCTGAACGTCGTCGTTCCCGCCGCGGCGACTGCGCCGGTGTCGTGGTGCTGCCACGGGAACGGCACACCGCCCGGCTGGGGCGCGATCGTGAAATGAACGGCCGACTGCTTCCCGATTGGCGCATCGGCGTCGTCCTGGGCGTACAGATTGAGGATGGCGTGGGCGGCTTCGGGACCGGGGTTCATCCACGTGCACGACTCGTCACGCGAGGTCGGCACGCCCGGTTGAGATGACTGGCCGGCGTTGTGGCATTCCCAGATGTGACTCCAGGTCGCGCCGTTGTCGAGTGAGTAATCGATTGAATACTCGTACAGCGCCATGGACGGATCGTCGATGTGGAACGTGATCGTGTAGGGCGTGCCCGCGGTGATCGTCGCCCCTTCAGCCGGTGCGGTGATCGTCATCGTCGGGCCGGGCGGCGGCGTCGATGAACCGACGGTGAAACTCGCCGATGCAATTGCCTGGTGGCCGTGTCCGTCGTCGACGGTGAGCGTGTAGATGTGCGTTCCCGCCGCGACGGATCCGACGCACCAGCGCGGCACCGGCGGAATCGACACGCCGTCGCTCGACGTCCAGCGGTACGTGACCATGTCGTTGTCGACATCCTCGACCTTCGCACGAAGCACGACGAGTTCGCCGTCGTAAAACGACTCGCTGAGATCGATCGTCGGCGTCCAGTTCGGATCGACGGGCTGGTTGAGGAACACGGATCCGCCAGACACGATCAGATCGGTTGAGCGGTCGTTGTTGAGATCGGATGTGGTCAGCGAGACGACCGCGTTCACGTTCGCGTCGCCGTCCAGGTCCGCCTGGTTGCCGATCGAGAAGTTCGAGGCGGCGGCGAACGTGCCGTTGCCGAGGCCGGGCAGAATCGAGAGACTGTCCCAGGTCCGCCAGTTGACGCCACAGCCGTCGTAGTACAGCGCCGAACGGTTCGCGACCGCGATGTCGACGATGCCGTCGCGGTTGAAATCGCCCGCCACCGCGATCCAGCCGCCGGGCGGTGTGTCGTATTTCACTGGCGCCGCAAAGGTCCCGTCGCCATTGCCGAGCAGAACCGCCGTGCCACCTTCGGTGAAGTAGTTGTCGTTGTCGCCGCCGTCCGACAGCGCGACGACGAGATCGGCTTTGCCGTCGCGGTTGAAGTCGGCGGTCGCCACGCCGTTCGCCTGCATGCCGACAGGGATGTCGGTTGTCAGGAACGTGAATGCCCCCTGGTTGAGGAAGACCGTTACCGACTTGCTGTAGTGGTTTGCGACTGCGAGGTCTTTCTTCCCGTCGCCGTTCACGTCGGCGACGATCGCGCCGTGGATGAACACTCCGGCGTTCAACGTGACGATGTCGGGGTATGTGCCGTCGGCGTGACCCGGGTAAATCTGGATCACGTCGCTGGTGCCGTTGCCGACAATCACGTCTTTGATGCCGTCACCGTTCAGATCCGCGGCGAGCGCGAAGGCGACGCTGTCGAATGTGTTGACGTTGCGCGTGTCCGTGAACGTGCCGTCGCCGTTACTGAGCGCGAAGAACAACTCGACGTCGGGTTCGGGATCTTCGACCACCATCAGGTCGGCCCGGCCGTCGCCGTTGATGTCGGTGACGCCGACGACGTGGCCTACGAACGATGCCGCCTTCGGCGGCCCGAAGGTACCGTCGCCTTTACCGAGCGTAACCACAACTCGCGATGGACCGGCGCCGGGCAGCCGCGGCGCCGTAGCCGCGAGATCGGTGATGCCGTCGCCGTTGAAATCGCCCGGCCAGACGGTCTGCGCCAGATTTGAATTGCGCAGCAGGGAAAGGGTCGGCGCAGCTGGCGCGGTCTGCGCCGATAAGAAGTCACCTCGCAGCCCAGCCATTGATGACAGTACACAAACGGTGAGAAAAAGATTGCGATAGCTCTGCAGTTTCATTGATCGGGACTCCGCGCGGGTTGCGTGGTGATTGTGGTTAGCCATGACAACGCCGTTCAGCGACGTCGCGATGGGCGCCGCGAGACAGCGTCGCCTTCGAGTGCAACCGACGATCGGTTGGCCGCCGGAAACGACCGCGCTGCCGGTCTCGGCGAGATCGACGATGCCATTGTTGGTGAAGTCGGTGGCGACGACGTTGCCGTTCAGCGCCGTACTGTGGCGGATGTTCACGCCGGGGGCTGCGGCGGCTGCGGCATGATGGCCTGTTGCCGATCCGCAGATCCTGACACCACAAATGCCGAGAACCGGACGCAACACCGTCCTGACGGATGCCGCTTTCATGCCCGCGGTGAACGACATTTCTGTGGTGTCCCACGAGCCGAATGCCTCTTTTGTGAAAACCGTTGCCGAAAGCGCGCGTCGCGATGCGATCGCGCGGGCGCGGCGTTGCCGTTTCCGCCGCATCCGCGCGACGCGAGGCGCGTCGATGTCTCGTCATTCGTGCACACCGACCGTCTCTTTTCGGATACCGACAGGACGTGGCGAGTGGCGCGCCGCCGCACGTTTCCGCTCGAACCGGCAGGTATAATGCGGGTTGTATGAAGACGGTGGCCGAGACCGGGAAGGCGCGCTGGGAGCAGGACACACTCCAGCCGACGCTGAAGAAATCGCCCGAACGCGCCGCGCAGTTCACGACGATCTCGGGCCGGCCGATCGAACGCCTCTACACCGCCGAGGATCTCGACGGCATCGACGTCGAGCGCGACATCGCGCTGCCGGGCGAGTTTCCCTATACGCGCGGCATTCACCCGACCGGCTACCGCGGCAAGCTGTGGACGATGCGCCAGTTCGCCGGCTTCGGGACGCCGGAGGAAACCAACGCGCGTTACAAGACGCTGCTCGGCGCCGGCGGCACCGGCCTGAGCGTCGCCTTCGATCTGCCGACGCTGATGGGCCGCGATCCCGACCACGAACTGTCGCTTGGCGAAGTGGGGAAATGCGGCGTCAACGTCACCTCGCTCGCCGACATGGAGACGCTCTTCGACGGCATTCGCCTCGGCGACATCACCACGTCGATGACGATCAACTCGCCGGCGGCGATGATCTTCGCGATGTACCTCGTCGTCGCCGAGAAGCAGGGCGCCGACTGGAAGACGATTTCAGGGACGATTCAGAACGACATCCTCAAAGAGTTCATCGCGCAGAAGGAATACATCTTCCCGCCGCATCCGTCGATGCGGATCATCACCGACATCTTCGGCTTCTGCGCCGACCAGGTTCCCAAGTGGAACACCATCTCGGTGAGCGGCTACCACATTCGCGAGGCTGGCGCGACGGCGCTGCAGGAACTCGCGTTCACGCTCCGCGACGGCCTCGAGTACGTGCAGTGGGGCGTCGACGCCGGGCTCGACGTCGACCGCTTCGTGCCGCAGATCTCGTTCTTCTTCAACGCGCACAGCGACTTCTTCGAAGAGATCGCCAAGTATCGCGCCGCCCGGCGGATCTGGGCGCGTGCGATGCGCGACCGCTTTGGAGCGAAGAACGAGCGGTCGTGGAAGCTGCGCTTTCACACCCAGACTGCCGGCGTCTCGCTCACGGCGCAGCAGCCATATAACAACGTCGTCCGCACGGCGCTGCAGGCGTTGGCGGCTGTGCTCGGCGGCACCAACTCGCTGCACACGAATTCGCTCGACGAGGCGCTGGCGCTGCCGACTGCCGAAGCGGCGACGCTGGCATTGCGCACGCAACAGATCATTGCCTTCGAGAGCGGCGTCACCAACGTCGTCGATCCGCTCGGCGGTTCGTACTTCGTCGAGAAACTGACGAAGGAGATGGAAGACGGCGCGCTGGCCTATTTCGATCAAATCGACCGGATGGGCGGGATGGTCGAGGCGATCGAACGCGGGTTCCCGCAGAAGGAAATCGCCGAGAGCGCGTACCGCTTCCAGCAGGCCGCCGATCGCAAGGAGAAGGTGATCGTCGGCGTCAACGAGTTCGTCCAGGCCGACGAGCCGCCGATCGCGATTCTCTACATCGACGACTCGGCCGCCGATACACAGTTGGCGAAGCTCGAGACGCTGCGCCGCAGCCGCGACAACGACGCTGTGCAGCGCGCGCTCGACCGCTTGAAGCAGACCGCGAAGACGACGGCCAACCTGATGCCGCCGATTCTGGACGCCGTCCGCGCGTATGCAACCGTCGGCGAGATGTGCGACGCGCTCCGCGAGGTCTGGGGCGAGTACGAAGAAGTACCAGTGATCTGAGTCGGGGCTGGGGGCTCGGGGCTAGCTGACGCTCGGCTGAAGCCTTCGCGCTCCGGAGAGAACAGCTAGCCCCTAGAAGACCCCAGCCCCGACAGCGTCAGTCGACAGCGACCGTATGCGCAAACTGAGAGTCGTCATCGCAAAACCTGGCCTCGACGGCCACGACCGCGGCGCCAAGGTCATCGCGCGCGCGCTGCGTGACGCCGGGATGGAGGTAATCTACACCGGGCTTCGGCAAACGCCCGAGCAGATCGCCTCGGCCGCACTGCAGGAAGACGCCGACGTCATCGGCCTCTCGATCCTCTCCGGTGCGCACAACCACATCGCGCCGCGGCTGATGCACCTCCTCAAAGAAAAGGGCCTGGACGACGTCCTGGTGCTCGTCGGCGGGATTATCCCCGACGTCGACATCCCGAAGCTGAAGGACATCGGCGTCAAGGGCATCTTCCTACCGGGCACCCCGATGCAGGACATCATCGATTTCATTAATGCCAACGCGCGCGCACGTGTATAACGGCGTGAAGGCCGTCACCACCCCTACATTCGTTGCCGATTCGCCCCGATAGTACCAAGGTGCCGAACACCCTGCTCCTTGCCGATGACAGCGTCACGATCCAGCGTGTCATCGAACTGACTTTTGCCGACGAAGACGTCCAGGTGATTGCCGTCAGCGATGGCGACCAGGCGATCGAACGCCTCCAGGCGGCGCCGCCCGACATCGTCCTCGCCGACATCGGTATGCCGGGCAAGAACGGATACGAAGTCGCGCAGTTCGTTCGCCAGACGCCGCGGCTCTCACACATTCCAGTCGTGCTGCTCACCGGCGCGTTCGAGCCGGTGGACCAGGCGCGCGCCAACGAGGCAGGGTGCGACGGCGTGCTCGCGAAGCCGTTCGAGCCGCAACTCGTGATCAGCCGCGTCAAGGAATTGCTCGGCCGCCGCGGGCCGTCGGCTGCGCCAGCCGCCGCGGCGCCTGCCGCGAACCCGTGGCCGCCGGCTGCGCCAGGCGCCGCCAAATCGAACGCGGCCGCGCCGGCGCAGCCACTCGACGACTACTTCGATCGTCTCGATGCAGCGTTCTCGTCGTTCAACGCCCCGGCACCCGCGCCGGTCGCGCCAGCGCCGCCGCCGCCCGCGCCAGCAAATAGCGAAGAGATCGACTGGTTCACCACTACATCTGGACCGGCACCCGAAGGATGGGATCTGCCGCCGAATCCCGGTGGGGCCGTGGATCCGGAACCGCCGGTCAGTTTCGCGTCGCCGCAGCCGGCGGTCGCGTTCGAGCAGGCGCCCGTCGAGACCGCCGCACCGTCGGCGCCCGTGGCCTTTGAGACCGCCCCCGAGTTCGAGGCGCCGGTCGAATTCGAGCCGTCGCCGGCGTTCGATCCGCCGCCGTCGTTTGCGAACGTCCCGGAGGCGTACGCGGCGCCGGCCCACCAGCCGGCGGCTGCCGCGGCGCGGCCGCAGGCGATCGCCTCGCGGGCCCCCGCCGCGATGGAACAACCGCGCGCCGCCGCGGCCATGCCGATGCCGGCGTCGTTGCCCGTTGTGGCGTCGCTGCCGCCGCTCACCGACGCCTTCGCCGCGCTCCTCGGGGCGGAAGACGGTGACGGTGCGCAGACCGCCGTCCTGTCGTGGCCGACAACCGCGCCCGAGCCGCCGATGCCGGTGGCCACCGACGATCTGATTGACGACATCGCGCGCCGCGTGCTCGAGCGGTTGTCCGACCAGGTGATTCGCGACACCGTCTCGGATACCGTGTCCCGGATTGCCGAACAGCTTGTGCGCGAAGAGATCGAGCGGATCAAGGCGTCGATCAGGCCGTAGCATTCGCCAGCGCGCGAATTTCTCGTATACGATCGGCGGATGCCGCTGCCCGAAAAACCGGCCCTCGAGGGGCTGGAAGCGAAGTGGATTCCGCGCTGGGAAGAGGCCGGCGTCTACCGCTTCGATCGCACGCGAACCCGCGAACAGATCTACTCGATCGACACGCCGCCGCCGACGGTCAGCGGTTCGCTTCACGTCGGACACGTCTTCTCCTTCACCCACACCGACACCGTCGCGCGCTTCCAGCGGATGCGCGGCAGGGAAGTGTTCTACCCGATGGGATGGGACGACAACGGCCTGCCCACCGAACGGCGCGTGCAGAACTACTACGGCGTGCGTTGCGATCCGTCGCTGTCGTACGACGCGGCGTTCACGCCGCCGCCCCAGGTCCCCAAGCAGCCGGTCTCGGTGTCGCGTCCGAACTTCATCGAGCTGTGCGCCCGGCTGACCGCGGAAGACGAGAAGGCCTTCGAGCATCTCTGGAAACATCTCGGCCTGTCAGTCGACTGGTCGATGACCTACGCGACCATCGGCACGCGTTCGCAGCGCGTGTCGCAGCTGGCGTTTCTCCACCTGCTGAAGCGCGGCCTCGCCTACCAGGTGGAAGCGCCGACGCTCTGGGATATCGACTTCAAAACCGCGGTCGCGCAGGCGGAGCTGGAAGACCGCGAGATGCCGGGCGCATTTCACAAGATCGGCTTCCGAGTCCCGGACGGTGAAGCGGTCCGCGGCTTCGGCCGCCCGTCGGTCGAGATCGAGACGACGCGCCCGGAGCTGATTCCGGCCTGCGTCGCGCTGGTCGCCCATCCCGACGATCCGCGCTACCAGCCGCTGTTCGGACGCGAGGTGGAGACGCCGCTCTTCGGCGTCCGCGTCCCGGTCAAAGCCCATACGCTCGCCGATCCCGAGAAGGGCAGCGGGATCGCGATGATTTGCACCTTCGGCGACATCACCGACGTCACCTGGTGGCGCGAGTTGAGCCTGCCGGTGCGCGCCGTGATTCAGGCGGACGGCACGCTGCGGCCGGTGTCGTGGGGCTCGCCCGGCTGGGAGTCGATCGATTCCGATCGCGCGCAGCGCCACTACGACGAGCTCGCCGGTTTGTCTGCGGCGAAAGCGCGCACGAAGATCGTCGAGCAACTGCGCGACAGCGGCGCATTGCAGGGCGATCCGCGGCCGATCACCCACGCCGTGAAGTTCTACGAAAAAGGCGATCGTCCGCTGGAAATCGTGTCGAGCCGGCAGTGGTTCATCAAGACGATGGATTTCCGGGAGGCATTGCTCGCGCGCGGCCGCGAACTGAAGTGGCACCCGGAGTACATGCAGGCGCGATACGAGAACTGGGTGAACGGGCTCAACGGCGACTGGTGCATCAGCAGGCAGCGGTACTTCGGCGTCGCTTTTCCGGTGTGGTATCCCCTCGGCGAACTCGGCCAGGTCGACTGCGATCATCCGATCGCCGCCGCAGAAGATCGCCTGCCGATCGATCCATCCACCGACGTGCCGCCCGGCTACCGCGCCGAGCAGCGCGGCGTCCCGGGTGGCTTCACCGGCGATCCCGACGTGATGGACACGTGGGCGACATCGTCGCTGTCGCCGCAGATCGTCTGCGGCTGGCCGGACGACGACGATCTGTTCACGCGGACGTTCCCGATGGATCTGCGGCCGCAGGCGCACGACATCATCCGCACGTGGCTCTTCACGACGGTGCTGCGCGCGCACTTCGAACACGACTCGCTGCCGTGGTCGAACGCCGCGTTGTCGGGGTGGATTCTCGATCCCGACCGCAAGAAGATGTCGAAGTCCAAGGGCAATGTCGTCACGCCGATGGCGCTGCTCGAGGAACACGGCTCCGACGGCGTGCGCTACTGGGCGGCCAGCGGCCGTCCCGGCGCCGACACCGCGTTCGACACCAATCAGATGCGGGTCGGACGGCGGCTCGCGATCAAGATCCTGAACGCGTCGAAGTTCGCGCTCTCCTCGTCGGAGGTAAAAGGGAGAATCAGCGCGCCTGTCGATCGTGCGATGATCCGCAGTCTGGCGGCGCTGGTCGACGAAGCGACGCGCGCGTTCGAGGAGTACGACTACGCGCGGGCGCTGCAGCGGACTGAATCGTTCTTCTGGCGCTTCTGCGACGACTACCTCGAGCTCGTCAAAGGACGCCGCTACGGCGAACAGGGTGCCGACGGCCAGGGGTCGGCAAACGCGGCGCTGACCGCGGCACTGTCGGTGCTGCTGCGGCTGTTCGCGCCGGTCCTGCCGTATGTGACCGAAGAAGTGTGGTCGTGGTGGCAGGACGGATCGATTCACCGCGCGGCGTGGCCGGCGGCCAGCGAACTGCTGTCGCTCGTCGAAGACAACAGCGAACCGACGCGGCAGCTCGATGAGCGGGCGTATCAATGGGCGACCGACGTCCTGTTCGAGGTGCGCAAGCAGCGGTCGGAGGCGAAGCAGCCGCTGAAAGTGCCGATCACCGGCGTCTCGGTCACGGCGCACGACACGACGATCGCGTTGATGCCGATCGTCGAAGCGGATCTCCGGGCGGCGCTGCGCGTGCAGAAGTTCGACACCGCCGTCGGCGATCCGCCACAGATCATCGTGCGAGGGTACGACGCGACTCCGCCGTCGTAGGCTGGTGAAGCTTTTGCCACGAAGACACGAAGACACGAAGATCGTTTCGTACAAGAATCTCTTCGTGTCTTCGTGCTTTCGTGGCGTCTCATGGCCTCGCCCGTGTTAGATCCGTCGCTCTACGGCGACGTCGTGCGCCGCGCGCTCGAGGAGGACGTCCGCGACGGCGACGTGACGACCGAGGCGACGGTCGCACCCGCGCTGCAGGCGCGCGGGGTGTTCCTCGCCAAGGCCGACTGCGTGATCGCCGGAATCGAGGTCGCGCTCGAGGCATTCCGGCAACTCCAGCCTGACATTCGTGCCGATGTGCACATCGGCGACGGCGCCGCGTGCCGCGCCGGCGACCACATTGCCGAGGTCGTCGGCGCCGCGCGAACGCTCCTCGTCGGCGAGCGGACGGCGTTGAACTTCCTGCAGCGGCTCTCGGGCGTGGCGACGCGAGCGCGCCGCTTCGTCGACGCCAGCAGCGGTCGGATCACGATTCTCGACACGCGCAAGACGACGCCGACCTTGCGGTCGCTGGAGAAGTACGCCGTGCGCTGCGGCGGCGCCAGCAACCATCGCGTCGGCCTGTTCGACGCGATCCTGATCAAGGACAACCACATTCGCCTCGCCGGCGGCGTGAGTGCCGCCGTAACCAGGGCCCGGGCGCATCGGCCGGGCATGCCGGTCGAGATCGAAGCGGAACGGCTCGACCAGGTCGATGCTGCACTTGTCGCGGGCGCCGACACGATCCTCGTCGACAACATGTCGACCGCCGACATCCGCGAGGCGGTCGCGCGGGCCCGTGGCCGTGCGAAGATCGAAATCTCCGGCGGTGTCACCCTCGAGCGGATTCCGGAGCTCGCGGCGACCGGCGCCGATTTCGTTTCAGTGGGCGCGCTGACGCATTCCGCGCCGGCGATCGACATCAGTTTTGAAATCGACCCTCTCTGACGAGACGAGCCCGGATGGTGTCGAGTACCGCGACGCGATTGCGCGCGCGCGGCCGCGCCTGGGTCGGCTCGCGTCCAGGTTCGACTTGCTGCCGACGATCTCGTCGACCAACGACGTGGCGCTCGAACGCAGCGCCGCAGCTGTAGCCGAGGGTCAAGACGCCGAAGGGCTCGTCGTCGTCGCCGAGGAGCAGACGGCCGGGCGCGGACGCCGCGGCCACACGTGGTTTTCTCCGCCGGGGTCCGGCCTGTACGTGTCGGTGGTGCTCGCTCCGGCGCGCGCGCGCGTCGACCGACCGCGCGCGACGCTGCTCCTGACGCTCGCCGCCGGTGTCGCCATCGCCGAAGGGATCGCCGCCGCCACTGGTCTTCGTGCCGATCTCAAGTGGCCCAACGATCTCCAGGTCGCGCGGCGCAAGCTCGCCGGCATCCTCGCCGAAGGCGCCGCCGGCCAGCAAGTGGTGCTCGGCTACGGCATCAACATCGCGGCGACCGCGTTTCCGCCGGAGCTGAGCGGCCGGACGACGTCGCTCGAATCCGAGGTGGGACGCGCTGTCGACCGCGCCAGTGTGCTCGTCGAGACGCTGGTCGCGCTGTCAGCGCGCTACGAGGATCTGCTCAACGGACGGTTCGATGTTATTCTCGACGCCTGGCGCGCATTGTCGCCGTCGGCGGCGGGCAGGCGCGTCAGCTGGACGAGGAATGCGGCCCATTTGTCCGGCGTCACCGCCGGCATCGACGATCACGGCGCGCTGCTGGTGCGCGTCGACGACCGCATCGAACGCGTGGTTGCAGGCGAGGTCGTCTGGCTGCCGTAGGTCCACCCTTTCAGGGTGGACGCGTGCGGGCAGCCTAAAAGGCTGCCCCTACCAATCGACCTCTGCGTCCTTGTCATGCTCTTAGCGATCGACGTCGGCAACACCAACATCGTGATCGGCGTCTTCGACGGCGCGGCGCTCGTGCACAGCTGGCGGCTGCAGACGCTGCGCGAGCGAACGGCGGACGAAATCGGCCTGCTCATCGTCGGCCTGTTTCAGCACCGCCATCTCGAGATCAGCGCGATTGACGCGATCGCGATGGCGTCCGTGGTGCCGCCGTTGACGCCGATCATGCGGGCCATGGTGAAGCGCTACTTCAACCGCGATCCGTTCGTCGTCGAGCCGGCCGTGAACGCCGGCATGCCGATCCTGTACGAGCGGCCGACGGAAGTCGGCGCCGATCGGATCGCGAACAGCGTGGCCGGGTACGAACAGTACGGCCGGGCTCGCGGACTGCCGCTGGTGATTGCCGATCTCGGCACGGCGACGACGTTCGACGCGGTGACGGCAAAGGGTGAGTATCTCGGCGGCGTAATCTGCCCGGGGCCGCAGATCGCTGCGGACGCGCTGTTTCAGCGCGCCGCCCGGCTGCCGCGGGTCGACGTGCGGCGGCCGGCGTCGGTGATCGGCCGCAACACCGTGAACGCGATCGAATCGGGGTTGTTCTACGGCTACGTCGGCATGGTCGACGGGCTGATGCGGCGGATCGCCGACGAGCTCGGCGGCCGCGCGATCGGGATCGCGACAGGGGGCTTGGCGCCGCTGGTGCTGCCGGAAACGAAAGCGTTCGAGGCGCACGAGCCCGACATCACGCTGCATGGGTTGCGCATCATCTGGGAGCGGAATCAGAAGTAGGGTGGATACGGCCGCGTACTGCCGCGAAATCGAAATCTATCTGTGCCGCAAGAATGACGGCCACCTGATTCGCGTGGTCGGGCCGTCGTTCGAGATCGTCTCGCGGTGGGCGGAGCAGGGTGTCCCGCTCAAGGTCGCCTGCGCCGGCATCGACCGCTATTTCGAGCGCTACTACCGCAAGGGTCCGCGGCGCCGGCCGGTGAAGATCGATTTCTGCGAAGCCGACGTGCTCGACGTGTTCGACGAGTGGCGCCGTGCGCTCGGCATCGTCTCTGAGTCCACGAGTCTCCAATCATCCGAGACCCCGGTCCCCGCCGACCAATCCCCCCAATCCCCAACCCCCAACCCCCAATCCCCGACCTCGCGCAGCTCCCTCCCCGCGCACCTGGAACGCGTGCTGCTGCGCATGTCCTCGTCACGCGCGCGCGGCACGCTCGGAGACGCGTTCGACGGGCTGATCGATCGCGTCTCGGCCGAGCTCGACGAGGCGCGAGGGAGGGCGGGCGGGTTGCGCGGCGAAGCGCGGCACAGATTGATCGAACGGCTCGCCGTCATCGATGCGGAGATTCTGCAGGTTGCGCGGGCCTCGCTCGGCGCCGACGTGGCGGCGCTCGGCCGCGAAGCCGACGCGGATCTGGCAGCGTTCCGTACCGCGATGCCCGCCGACGCGTACGCGCGGGCGCGCGAGGCGGCGATCGATCGTCTGGTCCGCGATCGCTGCGGTCTGCCGGTCATCAGGTTCGCGTGACGCGATGATCGCGCCGGGAGCGGTGCTGCCGCTCGTCATCGAGAAGCCGGCGGTCGGCGGACGGATGATCGCGCGCGTCGACGGACAGGTCGTGCTCGTCGCCGGCGCGATACCGGGCGAGCGCGTACAGGCGCGGATCGAGCGAGTCGGTAAAGGCGTTGCCTACGCCGAGACGGTCGCGGTGGATGAGCCGTCGCCCGATCGCCGGCCGCCGTTCACCGATCTGGTGTGCGGCGGATCTCTTTACGCGCATATCGCGTATCCGCGTCAGCGCGAGATCAAGGCGCAGGTGATCGCCGACGCGTTCGCGCGGATTGCACGGCTGCACCTGCCGGGCGAGGTCGGCGTCGCCGCGTCGCCGGAAGAAGGCTACCGGATGCGCGCGCGCCTGCACGTCCGCGGCCGGCGCGTCGGGTTTTTTCGCGAGGCGACACACGATGTCTGCGACGCGCGCGATACGCGTCAGCTGCTGCCGGCGACCTGCGATGTCGTCGATCGGCTGTCGTCGGCGCTGCGCTCGGTAGGTGCCGACGCCGTCCGCGAGATCGAGGTGTCCGAGAACGTCGAGGCGAGCCAGCGGGCGGTACATTTCGTCACGGCGGATCGCGTCGATCGGCGGATCGTCGACAAGCTGGCGACGATCGACGGGATCACGCGCGGCCCGCACGTCACCGACACGCTGCGACTCGGCGACACGGCGGTGACGCTGCGCCGCCACGTCCAGGCGTTTTTCCAGGGCAACCGCTATCTGCTGGCGGGTCTCGTCGCGCATGTCGTCAACCAGGTGCCGGCCGGCGGCGCGATGACGGATCTCTACGCCGGCGTCGGCCTGTTCGCGGTGGCCGCGGCGGCGACGCGCGGCGCCACGGTGGTCGCCGTTGAAGGCGATCGGTACGCGGGAGAGGATTTGCGGGCGAACGCCGCGGCGGCCGGCCGACAGATCGTCGCGAAGCAAGGCACAGTCGAAAGCTTCCTAATCGGCGCACCTGGCGCAACCGCTGGCACGGTCATCGTCGATCCGCCGCGCACCGGCCTGTCGCGCGAGGCGCTCGCCGCGTTGATTGCTTTCGCCGCGACCCGCCTTGTCTACGTGTCCTGCGACGTGGCGACGCTCGCGCGCGACGCGCGTCGTCTCGTCGACAGCGGCTACACCATCCACCGCGCCGACGCTTTCGATCTGTTTCCCAACACGCCGCACGTCGAAACCGTCGTCGTTTTCGACAGATGAGTGATCCGGCGCCTAAAGGCCTGCGCTACGTGCGGCCGATTATCGAGGACGATTTGCGGCGTCGACGAAACCTTCGAACAGCGGGCGGAACTCGCCGGTGCGGAAGAAATTCTCCGGGTGCCACTGGACGCCGAGACAGAAGGGAAGCGCCGGATCCTCGATCGCTTCGACGACGCCGTCGGGCGCGGTCGCGGTGACGATGAATCCCGGTGCGACGGCTTTCACGGCCTGGTGATGACGGCTGTTGACCTCGCAGCTGTCGGTGTCGCCGAGCCGTTCGCGCATCAGGCGCGACAGCAGCGAATCCTTCTCGAGCCACACTTCGTGCGCCAGCGTGTACGACTGGTTCGGCGGACACGGCAGGCTGTGCGCCAGCGCGCCGGCGACCTGTGACGGGATGTCCTGGACGAGCGTGCCGCCGCAGGCGACGTTCAGCACCTGCACACCGCGGCAGATCGCGAAGATCGGCAGCCGCTTCGCGCGCGCCGCTTTGATCAGCGCGATCTCGAACTCGTCGCGTCCGGCTTCCGCTTCGACCACCGTCGGATGCGCCGTCTCGTCGTATCGCGACGGCGCCACGTCGTCGCCGCCGGTCAAGAGCAGCCCGCCGAGTCCCGCCAGCGCCTCGTTGACCGGCGTCGCGAGATCGAGCACCTGCGGCTCGCCGCCGACGTGCAGCACCGACTGACGGTAGTCTTCGAGCTTGCGGCAGGGCGAAATTCCAATGACAGCCATAAGGTCGGTCGCCTGAGGGTAGCGCGCTACATGCGCGCCGGGACTTCAATCCCCATGAGATCGAGCGCGCGGGTGAGCTGCGCGCGGACGTAGGCTACGCCGGCGGCGCGCCAGCGCTTCCGGTCGCCGCGCTCTTCGTTCAGGATCGGATACCGATGGTAGAACGCGTTGAAGGTCTGCGCCAGCCCGAACGTGTATTTCGCCAGGCCGGAGAATTCCAGCGACCGGACGACCTGGTCGACCACCTCGTCGAGCCGGGACGCCTCGAAAACCACTGCCCAGAGGCCGTGGCCGGCGTCGTCGTCCTCGGTGAGCTCGTCGGCCGCGGCCACGTCCAGTGAGGCCAGGACGTCGTCTTCGTTCAGCCGCTCGCGTTCGCGCAGCTTGTTCAGGATGTTCGCGGCGCGGACGACCGCATACTGCAAGTACGGGCCGGTTTCCCCCTCGAAGCTGATCGCCTCTTCGATGTCGAAGACGATCAGCTTGCCGCGGGAAAACTTCAGCATGAAGTAGCGGATCGCGGCGACCGCGATCTGCGCGCCGGCGCGGTCGCATTCCTCGCGCGAGAACTCGGGGTTGCGCTGCGCGACCTCGTCGCTCGCTTTCTGAGTGAGCAGGTCGAGCAGATCGTCGATCTTGACGCCAAGGCCTTTGCGGCCCGACACCTCGACGAACGGCTTCTTCGCGTCCTCGCTGTCGGCGCCGATCTCGTAGCCGAGCTCGCGCGCGGTCGCGTGCGACAGCGCCACCATCTCGTAGGAAAAGTGGATCGAGTTGTCGGCCTCGGTCGGGTGGCCGAGCGTCCGCAGCGCCTGGACGAGCAGCGCCTGCAGGTACATCTGCCGCGAGTCGATGACGTTGAAAATCCGCTCGGCATGGCCGAAAGGCGGCGCGTTCGGGTCGCCGGCCTCTGATGTCGTCGCCCACAACTGGCGTCCGTTCGCCTGGACCCCGAACAGGCGGTAGTGGAAGTCGCGTCCGAGCAGGCCGAACTTCCAGAACTGGTTCGCGATGTCCTTGCCGACGTAAGTGACGACGCCGTTCGAGCGCACGATGACCTTCTCGCGCGATTCCTCGTCTGATCGCTCGGATTCCGCCGTCGACGGCTCGGCTGGCGCCTCGGCGCTCGCTCCTTCGTCGATCCGCATCACCCAGCAGCCGGCGAGCTTGCCTTCGGTCTGCAGAAACACAGCCCCCTGCGATTTCAGGATCTCGAAGGTGTGGGCCCAGAACTTCAGCCGGACGATGTCGCCTTCGTAGGTGAGCAGATCGTACGCGATGTTCAGCCGCGCCATCGTGCGGAGGTGCGCGCGGACGATCCGATCGACGATGAGGGCGCCCATCGCCGCCGTCTCGTTGCCGCCGTGCTCGAGATCGTGAAGCGCGGCGGCGCGAACGGCGAGCCGTGCGCTGTCGTCTTCGTACCACTCCGTCACCGACGAGTAGAGGTCCCAGCAGTGGTAGTCGAAGCGGGTCGAGTCGGCGATGTGCTTCACCTCGTCGATCGATTTGCGCTCGAGCTCGCGGAAGCCGACGATCACGTCGGCAACTTGCACGCCGGTGTCGTCGATGTAGTTCTGCACCTCCACCGGCGTGCCGCGATAGTGCAGCGCCCGCACCAGCGTGTCGCCGAGCGCCGCGTTGCGCAGATGGCCGATGTGCGCGGCCTTGTTCGGGTTGATGGCCGTATGCTCGACGACGGTCTTCGCCGCCAGGCCGCGCTCCGGCTCGACCTCCCGGCGGACCCGGGACCGCAGGAACGCGGGACGCTCGAGATAGAAATTCAGGTAGCCGTTCGGCGTCGCGACGATCCGCGCAACCCCGGGAATGTTCCCGAGCGCCCCGGCCAGCTCCGCGGCAATGGCTTTCGGCGCCTTCCGCAGCGTGCGGGCGAGTTGGAACGCAACGGCGACGGCCAGATCGCCGAGCGCCCGGGTCGGCGGCACCTCAATGGTGAACGCCGGCGCGTCGGCGACCCCAAAGTGCTGCCGAATGGCGCCGATAAGCGCTTCGTGGACGCGGCGGTGAACCGGAAGGATCATCGAGAGATACGGTGGTCGTGCTGGCCGCGAGGTCTGCCGGTAAACACGTGATACGATTACAGTTTGTGACTTTGGAGCGCGTCGAGACCTGCGTACTCGTCCGGCGTGTTCACGTTGGCAAGGAGCCGCGACGGTGCACCGAACCGGCTCATCTCCGCTGCCGTCACGATGCGCGTGGGCACGTCAGCGAACAGGTCGTGCAGCGCGAGTCGTCTCTGGGCGAGTCGAGCGGCGACCGGTTCGAGGCACGCGCGCGTGTAGACAGCACACAGCGGATGATAGCCGCGATCGGTCTGCGGGACGACAACCGGCGCATCGCCGGCGAGCGACAGCAGGTACTCGGCGAAAGCCGCGTCGACGTACGGCATGTCGCACGCCACCGCCAGCACGCGATCGCCGCGCATCTCGGTCAGCGCCGCATGCAGACCGCTGAGCGGTCCGCAGCCGGGCACGATGTCGGCGATGAGGCGAACGCGATCGCTCGCCTGAAAGGCTCGCGCTCCGTCGGCTCGCGCGCCGACGATCATGATGTCGTCCACTACGGCCGACAACTCCGCCACCTGCCGCTCGACGATCGAGCGACCGTCGACGACGAGCGCGCTCTTGTCGCGCCCGCCGAAGCGCGTCGCTCGGCCGCCGGCCAGGATGGCCGCACTTCGCATGGCGCGATCTTACTCTGACATGCGCGAAGCCGGCATCGGACGCGTGCTCGTCGCCAGCCTCCACCAGGGGATCGCCGACATCCTGCCGACGCGCCTCACGTTCTACGAGAACTGGCTGAACGCCGAAGGCCTGCGCGAGGGGACGATCGGCCTCGCGCCGCTGTTCGCGGTGCTGAGCTTCCTGCGCCAGGAAGGCGACGCCTACCGGATGATCACGACGCGCGCGGGGGAATACGCCGCCGACTGGACGGTGCAGTCGATGCCGGCGATGCAGCGGGCAGTGATCAAAGCGGCGCCGGTGTGGCTGCGGCGGCGGCTCCTGCTGCGGCTGGCGCGCCATCTGGTGCGCGACACGTACCAGGGCAGCCGCGCCATCGCCCGGTTCCGCAAGGGGATGGCGAGGATCGACGTGCGCGCCTCGGTGTTCTGCTCGGTTCGCGAGCCGGTCGGACATCCGCTCTGCGGCTTCTACGCCGCGGCGTTCACGCGGCTGATGACGACCTTCGACATCGGCGCGAGTACCGAAGTGGTGGCCTGCCGCGGCGCCGGCGAGCCGAGCTGCGTGCTGGCCGTGAATATTCAGAACGGCCGCGGCGCCGACCGGCCGGAGGCCGTGTGACGCGCGCCATCATCGTCACGCTCGCCTGTGTGGTGTCGCTCGCCCCGTACCGCGCCGCCGCGCAGCCGGCTCCCGCGGCGCGGATCCTCGTGATGCCGTTCGAAAACGTCGCGCGCGAAGGGCGCATCTTCTGGCTCACTGAAGCGGCGGCGGTACTGATGACCGACGACCTCAACGCGCTGGGCGCCGCGGCGATCAGCCGCAGCGAACGGCAGCAGGCGTTCGAGCGACTGCAGGTGCCGCCGGCGGCGGCGCTCACTGACGCGACCGTGATTCGCATCGGGCAGCTGGTCGGCGCCGCGCAGGTCGTCGTCGGCTCGCTGCAGCTCGAGAACGATGCGATTGTGATCCGAGCCCGGAGCATCGCGCTCGACACAGGGCGGATTGTCGGCGATGTCACCGATCGCGGGCCGCTGACGGAGCTGTTTGCCACCGTCGA
>Ga0075425_100001390_pt1 | contig 23740 bp, 28 predicted proteins | sample SoiMethybrSBSTD4_FD_75300 | JGI IMG/M metagenome (GOLD analysis project Ga0075425, IMG submission 75300) | Bulk soil microbial communities from a Populus tree surrounding site in Tennessee, USA - Soil MetaG P. TD hybrid SBSTD4 | ecosystem: Environmental > Terrestrial > Soil > Tree plantation... | reverse complement strand
GTTACTGATGCATTAACGACTAATCCAATTCCGGGTGCATTAGTAGAAGTTTTTGATGGAACAACCAAAGTTGGTTTTGCCGATACTGACATCAACGGTAACTACACCGTCGATGACTTAGCGCCGGGAGATTACACCGTGGTAGTAAGCGCAACAGGATATCGAGCACAACTATCTGGCGCTATCGTTAATGCAAATGCCACCACCACCGTTGATTTTGCATTATTACCTAATCCTGGCTCAGTTGCTGGCCAAGTTACTAATGCACAAACGGGAACTGGCATTGCTGGCGCCAGCATTTTAGTTCTTCAGAATGGTAGTATCGTTACGTCAATATTAACGGATAGTAATGGAAACTATTCAATTGATGGTCTTGCACCGGGAGAGTATACCCTTGTTGCCAACGCTCATAACTTTAATACGGCAATACGCGGCGTTTCTATTAGTTCAAATACTACCAGCATTGTTAATTTCGCGCTCACGCAAGTTCCTGGAACTATTGCCGGAACCGTCATAGATGCAGGAACGCTGCTTCCTATAGCAGGCGCATCGGTACGTGTTTTTCAAAATACTATATTAATCGCAACCGCAATCACAGATTCTAATGGGAATTACCAAATTCCTGATCTTGCCCCCGGAAGTTATACGGTTGTTGCAAGCGCTGCCAATTTTCGCACCCAGGCTCACCAAGCGATCGTAACTTCAAACACTACAACGACGATAAATTTTGCACTCGTTACTAATCCCGGCACCATTGCAGGGACGGTAACTGATGCAGCAACCACCAATCCTATTGTAGATGCTTCTATTATTGTGCTGCAGGGACAGATGGTTATGGGCTCTGCAGTAACTGATTCGAATGGTGATTACCAAATTCCTGATCTTGCCCCGGGTAATTATTTTGTTATCGCACGAGCCAACGGCTATCAAACCGCATTTTCAATAGCGGTTGTTACTGCCGGTGCAACGACTATAGTAGATTTTGCACTGACGACAACGTTTGGCTCTTTAGAAGGAATCATAACGCAACTGTGTACGCAGGATCCTATTAGTGGTGTGGTTGTACTAGTAACCAACGCTGATCAAGTTATTATTGGTGTTGGGGTCACTGATGATAACGGTACCTATAGTATCTCAAATCTTGCATCCGGATTGTATAGCGTATCAGCAATCAATCCAAATTATGTTACCAAGACACGAACGGCAGAAATTGTCTCGCCGGCAACGACGACGCTCAATTTTGTGCTGACTTCAATCATTCCACCCAACCCAGCACCACCGCCAACTATCTCAGGCTTTATCATACGCAACAGATATTTAACACAAACCGATTTTATCCATGAAATTGCATGGGGCAAATCACCAGACAATTGCATAACGGATTATTTAATTTTTAGAAATGGCCAATTAATAGCGCACGTTTTACCAAATGAACAATTAAAATTTACTGATTTTAATTATGCCACAAGGGCTGCTGAATATTCAGTAAAAGCGGTCAATTCATTAGGCGCAGTTAGTGAGCCGGCAACAATTATCTTTCATTGAGAATATCCTTGGATTACATAAATAATCTGGAATAAATGAGCGAAAGAGTTACAATGCTCTTACGTTGAATTAAAATGTGCCCTGTGGGGTTTTTAGAAGAGAAATTATGAAATATTTTATTGCGTCATGCCTTTTATTAAATACCATGCAACAGTTACATGCATGCGATAATCAAAAAAAATCTAATTCTATTGATATTGTACTTAAAGATATAAAAAATCATTTATCAAATACTAAAGTTCCATCCGCAGATACATTACCTTCTTTTGAGGAACATTATAAAAATCTTTTTAATAGTTCAAGTACAAGAATTGAAAGTTTAAGTACTTTAATAACTCATCCTAATTTTGCTGCCAATACATCATTACAACAAGAACTTGCAGATGGCGTAGAACAAACACTAAAATCTATCGCTAAAGAAAAGTTTGAGGAAGCACAAAAAAGTAAAAAATAAAATAGTTATGAAAATGGTATACAAAAAACCTTGCATGGAACTTCTGATTATGAAGCCAAAAAGAGCGACTGATACGGCTCTACCAACTTTGTGGCTTTATTCCCCGCCAAGATGATGCTTTATACCTGTTTATCAAAAGACCTGTAGCGACTCCCATTGCCTCATCCTAAATTGACAAATAGAATCGGATACTATATCTTAGAAGCTTAACACTCCTGAAGCACCCGCTTCAAAAAGGGGGGATAGGATCAAAAAAAGGGGATCCAGTCTTAAAAAAAGAAAAAATTAAAACAATGGCTTTTTATCAATCAAATCGACCAAAAAAGAAGAATAAACGATCTTTAGGCGGCAGAACCTTTGGTTCACCACGATCACGCACGAACTACTCAAACTCATCAAAAAAAGCAGTCAAAAAATTTGACCCATCACTTTTTATAAAAAAGGTTGAAGAACAGGTAGTATCAACCGCGTATATTCCTAAACATCAATTTTCTGATTTTTTAATTGAAGCTCAACTTAAAGAAAATATTATCAATAAGGGATATAAAAATCCTACGCCGATTCAAGATCAAGCAATTCCTTTAATCTTACAAGGCAAGGATATTATTGCGACTGCTAATACCGGTACCGGTAAAACGGCCGCTTTCTTAATTCCATTGGTAAATAACGTTTTAACTAAAAAGACAAGTCGCGTATTAATTATTGCTCCTACCCGAGAACTGGCAACGCAAATTGACACTGAATTGAAATCCTTTAAAGAGAAAACTGGTTTGTGGTCTGCTTTGTGTATCGGTGGCTCAAGCATCGGTTACCAAGCACAAGTGCTCAGAAAAGATCCTGCCTTTGTTATTGGTACACCCGGAAGATTAATGGATTTAGAACAAAATAAGCTTATCAATTTCAGTAAATTCAGTTCTATTGTATTAGATGAAGTAGATAGAATGCTTGATATGGGCTTTATCAATGATATAAAAAATATTATTTATAAATTGCCACCAAAGCGTCATTCATTGTTTTTCTCAGCTACCATACCACACGAACTCAAAAATGTGATTGATAGGTTATTGCACAATCCCGTCTCGGTAAGTGTAAAAACGCGTCAATCTGCTGAAAATGTAAACCAAGATATACTCAAGGTAAATGCAAGCAATAAAATAGAATTGTTGCATGATTTGTTAATTAAGCCTGAATGCAAAAAAAGCATTTTGTTTTTAAGAACCAAACGCGCTGCCGATAAACTATCAAAAACATTGATAGAACGCGGATTCCAAGTTGCCACTATTCATGGCAACAAAACTCAAGCGCAAAGAAATAAGGCTTTATTATCATTTAAGAACACCAAAGTTTCTATTCTTTTAGCTACTGATGTGGTAGCACGAGGAATTGATATCGACGATGTATCTCACGTCATAAACTATGATTTGCCGCAAACTCACGAAGACTATATTCATCGAATTGGTAGAACTGGCCGTGCCGGTAAAATTGGACAAGCGATAACATTTATCGAATAGCTGATTGTATTACTGATCTTTTTATCTTTTGTAAAATTAATCTGCTGTGATAGGATCAAGCAGAATTTTATACAAAAGGAGATAATATGATACGTCGATTGCTAATACTTAGTTTTATATATCTGAATGCCACGTACAGTTATTCTATGAATATACTCAGTCCTTTAAAGGATGCTTATAAAGCAATGATGGGGGGCAGAAGATATGCCGAAGTCAAATTAGAAGCATTTGTAGAAAATCTTGTTATACCAGCTGAAAACAGTTCTTGTGAAAATCATCTGAGACTTTTTGCTAAAAATGAAATAGAAAAGCAATTTCCTTATTTGTTAGCAGATCCCATGTTTATCGGATCTCTGGTAAATATAGTCCGGAATAATGAAGAGCAAAAGATAGAAAATAGCGTGCACCTTGCTGCATCAATTAAATATGCACAACTTCATCCGGAATCAATCCCTAATTCAATCGCGCAAGATCAAGATTTTGTATGGGTGGAATAATGACACCTTCTTAATAATCAATCTTTTTACTGCGCATCTTTTTAATTTCACCCCGTCGTTCCTTGTGTTGCAGCCGCGCTTCAGTTACCCCTTGCGGAATTTTAGTTTTCATTCGTTTTTTTGGGACATGAAGTGCTTTTCGTACCACGTCAGCAAGACGAGAGAGTGCCATTTTTTTATTATGGTCTTGAGAACGCGATGAACCATCACTTATAGAAATCTCACCTTCAGTTGTCAGACGCGATTGAAGTTTTTGCAGCACGCGTTCTTTTTGGACATCCGTTAATGCAGTACTATTTTTGACATTCCAAGAAACGGTAATACGCGTACTGGATTTATTAACATGCTGTCCACCCGGACCACCTGCTCTGCTGGCCGTAATCTTAATTTCGTGGTCAGGAATAACAATCCCATTTTTTATCGATAAATCGTTTTTCATAGTAAGTGACAATTCTTATAAAAAATATAGAATACCCAACGTTTGGGATATATCTGTTTTTAACTATATGAGAAATATATGCGTTATTTCTACTGTTTAATGATTTTACTGGTCGGGACTCTATCATTGCATGGGATGCAAAAAATGACTGGCGATAGAATAACAACACGTGCTGGTTCTATCTCATTTTCAGAACTTATGAGTATAAACAATCAATTTTGGATTTTACGCAACGCCTATATCATAACCACCTCTTGTATAGTTGGATATCTTATTTATGAAAAAATAAAAGAATATAGGGAAAAAAAAGAACATTCATCAATAACACACGCATAATAAAATCAATAACTTCAGCAATTTAACAAAAGCCGAAAGAATAACTCATTCGGCTTTATTTTTGATCTTTAAGTCTTTTTCTTTCTGAGAAGATGTTATTATTTTTGGTACCGTTTTAAGTTGCATGATAAGAACAGGTTCATTGTTTTCTATAGAAATTATTGCTGCGTATTTTAAAGCAAGTTGTGACATTTTTTCGAGGGTTTGTAACGCAATTGCATTCATTTCACTTTCTAATTCTTGCAATTGTTTGATTTGTACATCATCTAGAACCTTTTTACCGTTCGCGTATTCACCATCAAATCTTACTTTTGTTTCTAAAGCACTTATAATGGATGCGTAACTTAATAGTATTAATAATTTTTTAATCATTAGAATCCTTAAACGATTTCTAGAAAGAGCTCAACATCTTGGATTACAACAAGACTCTCAGAAATTTTATTACGCGCAACAATATGTTGAAGAAACTTTTGAATCATTTGAAAAACTACTCACATCTGAATATGATCATTAACTCCTGCGAATGTTCATTGCAAGAGTGCGGCAAAGAAATAATTAATTTTATTGGAATGTAAAGTTAAACCTTCTAAAAGGAGTTTATGGTTTCAATTATTTACATACTCATTCTTGTCTCTTTAAATGTGCAAGCATATGAATTTTTAGATATCACGCACTATGGTTATGAACAATATCAAGATATTGTAATAAACAATGAAATTGTAAAAAAAAGTACCTATCCATATCTTGATTGCGATACACGGTATCAAATAATCAAGCACATTTTAGATCAATATAAAAGACCGTTCACCGTACTTGATATTGGTGCATCCCAGGGGTACTACTCATTCAGAATAGCGTATGATTATGATTCAGTATGTGTCATGATCGAAGCCAATAATCCAGATTATCCTTTAATTGCCGATCAATTATTAGATTTATGTAAGGCAAATAAAGATCTGAATAATATCATATTTTTAAATCATTTATTTAAACCAGACGAATTACAACATTTAAGTGAGTGTGAACATTTTGATGTCGTGCTTGCGTTAAATATTTTGCATATTTTTGGTGAAGATTGGCAACAAGCAACTGATGCAATATTAAATATGGCAGATTATGTCATCATAGAGATCCCGCCACAAGAAACAAACGCAACGTTGCAAGACAATCAAATACGCAAAAATATTGAAGATTATATTATAAGTAAAGGTGCATATAGTATTGGTATTGCACCGCGTCAATCAGCAGAACCTACTTCTTTGATTTATCTAATCGAATCACAGAAAACATCCTTGCAGCGCAAAACCTGGTTACTACCTCTTATGACCGAAAAAAAGTATATCATTGAAAGTTCATTTACCCATAAAACACTTACTAAAAAATCATGGCCACCTAATACCTATTATACGTCGCAATGGGTCCCTGGTATTAATTTACTTACGTTCAAAATGTGTCATGGCACATGGCCAACCAAAGAAACACTCAAAACAAGTTTAGAACTGCTCAAAGAATATCCTCATACTGATTGGATGATTAATAATATGATTCTCCAAGGAAATAACCTTAGTTGGATTGATATTGATGATGCTGGACGCAAATTTGGCGGGCCGACTAAGGTTTGCAAATTCTCTCCTGAATCACTGCATGCTCATCAAGAAATGATGGATATAGATGATCCAAATCAAATAGAACACTATTTTTGGAATTACTTAATTCGAGTACCAATACATAGATATAACCTTGTTCATTTTATTGGTAATATACTACCGGCATCCTCATTAGTATTTTATATAAATCCGCAAGATGACAATCTTATTTTTATATATCTTGGTTACGGAGCTAAAGTTATTTGTTTTGATTGTTTTGGAAATAATACCAAGCGATTATTAGAAAAATTCGAAGATGAAGAGGTTGTTATTACTAATCAACAAATCTTAGGTAATTCCCAATTCCTTCTCAATACAATGGTAGATTTTTATAGATCTGCTCATTTGTGCACTATTAATCTGCCAGAAAATGACGCCTATTCATTGATTCAGAATCTTTCACAGCCTATTCCGTATTTAATATTCAAATTTAATATGCAACAATTGGAAGAACTTAAAGTATGTTTAAACCATCTGATTGATTTAGGGTATACAGAATTCAATTTTTCACCACGTCAGTTACCATTATTTGCGTTAAATAAAAATCGATTTACCCAAAAAAATAAAGATTGGGCTACCTCCATAGAAACTCTTTTTTATGAATTACATGAATTTGCTCAATTAGATCATGAGAATGATTTTTGGGGATATATTTATGCTCATTATTCTAAAGAGTTGCCCAAATAGAAAAAAATGATAAGCAGACAAATTGTCGTGCTACATATTGGGTTGATTATAATGGGATTCCTACAAAAATGTATTCTTGCCATATGCAACCTACATTGGCAGAGTTTATCAATAAGCTTAAAGATTTTAATTCTCAAAAATAACGATACACCTTATAGGCTAATATTTTTAAATTAGATTTGTTATGATCCCTAGTTTTTAAGCCAGGGATTTTTTTAGTCGTATAAAGAAAAGGAGTTTTATGAAGCAATTTGTCGTAGATCCAATTGTTAGATCATTTCTTGATTCATTAGCTGCAGCAGGTGGAAAGCCCATCTACACACTCTCAGTTGAAGATGCACGCAACGTGCTCGCTCATGCACAAGCAATTTCAGTCCCACTAGTACCAGCTGATATAGAAGATCGCACACTATCGGTAGGCCCTACGGGCAGCACACCAATCCGTATCGTGCGCCCTGCGGGCAATACCTCACAACTGCCCATAGTCATTTATATGCATGGTGGTGGTTGGGTTTTGGGAGACAAAAACACGCATGATCGTCTGGTTAAAGAAATTGCAAACGGTGCTCAAGCTGCTATTGTTTTGGTTGATTATACAAGAGCACCAGAAGGGCAATATCCCACGGCGCATGAACAGGGATACGCTGTTGCACAATGGATAGCACAAAATGGTCAACAACTAAATCTTGATACCTCACGCATGGCAATTGCCGGCGACAGTGTTGGTGGTCTTATGGCGACTGCGATTGCCCTCATGGCAAGCGAGCGTGGTGGGCCGCATTTTAACTTTCAGGTCTTATTTTATCCGGTTACTGATACCAATTTTGAAACTGAGTCATATCAACAACTTGCCAAAGGTTATTTTCTTGAGCGAGAAGGTATGAAATGGTTTTGGAAAAATTATGTACCTGACACCAGTAAATACAAAGATCCACTAGTAGCACCGCTCAACGCCTCATCAGAACAACTTAAAAAATTACCACCCGCATTAATTGTCGTAGGGGAATATGATCCGTTACGTGATGAAGTTGAAGCGTATGCACATAAGTTAATGGCCACCGGAGTACCGGTAGTGGCATGTCGCTATCTGGGTATGATTCATGATTTTGTGATGCTCAATGCCATAACGCAGGCACCAGGAGTACGCGCTGCAATAGCACAAGCAAACTATATGCTCAGACAAGCGTTTGGTATCAAATAATTAGCAAACTACCCATTTTTAACACTTGCACAAATACCCATATTGCTGTTAACATTTATAGTAACTATTCATAAGGAATTCTATGAAAAAAGAACCCGTATATCTTAAAGTTGATTCCAGAAACCGAATTTCCCTCACCAAATTATCGAAACATGTATCATCAATCTACAAGGCGCGCATCCAAGAAAATAAAATCATTTTAGAACCGGTCCAAGAAATCCCAGAGAACGAAGCCTGGTTATTCTTACCAGAAAATAAAGATATTCTTGCTCGTATTAAAAAAAGTCTCACTGAAGATGCTACGATAGATCTTGGTTCCTTCAAAAAACATCTAAAAAAGTAATTTATATGCCTAAATTGCGCTTTACACAAACTGCAGGTGCGGATTTAGAAAATTTAAAGAATAGCCCATCAAAGAAAAAAATTTTAAAAGCTGTTCTAAAAACTCTTGGATTAATGGAGGCAAACTTAAGACATCCATCCCTTAATTCACATGAATTTAGAAGCTTACAGGGTCCACGCGGAGAAAAGGTCTTTGAAGTCTATGCTCAACAAAACACCCCTGGTGCATATAGAATCTTTTGGTATTATGGGCCAGATAAAGATGTTATATCTATTATTAGTATTGTGCCTCACCCATAAAAATAAGTTTTTAGTAATGTATTGAACTTATCCGACCAGCCGCTTCATACTAAATTATAGGTTCTTTATTAAGGGGGTTATATGCCATACAAAGTGGGACGCAAAACCAAAACCAAAGGTTGGCCAATTCTTAAACATGAACGCGGCAAATGGAGCGTGATAGCTCACTCAAGTACTCGCTCAAAAGCTGAGGCAAGTATTAGAGCGCGTCATATGGGTGCTCATAAAAAGTAAAATTATTTTTTTACACTGATCCGTAAATGGCTTGGCGCGCATCCGGATTTGCTTCTTGCCAATACGATGCATAACGATCACCATACGAGAAATGCCAAAATTCATATACGTAATTGATAAGCCCTGCCTTGGTGGCTGCAATTAAGAATAGGAATCGATTTTTTTGTTGTTGCTCCGATAATGATGAATCAGTACAAAATGTCGGCGCTAATGCACCGCCAACATTAAATCTGCCCATATCGCAAAAAGAATTTGTTTTGTTGCTCCACAGATGAATATCAATGGCACCGCCAGTTGAATGCGCAGGAACATTATTAATATATGGAGAAACCCATTTGCATGTTTCTTGATACGCTTGCTGTTCGGTCATTCCTGGATTGCGTTCCAAAAGTTCCGCCATTTTGGTATCAAAAAGTTGTTTTTGCGTAGCAATATCGCGCAACCCTTCAAACAATCGAATCTCTAATTCCCCAGCTTCATAGCCAAATGCAGGAGATAATAAATCGAGTTCTTGAATCATATCTTCGAGCGCTTCAAATACTTCAGTACGCATCCAACCATGGCGTTCTGAGCGCGGATCAATATCTTCTAAATAAGTATGCGCTTTCGGTAAATCGTGCTCTTCCATTACTTTAATACGTGGATGCGCTACCAGGCGCAGATCAACTAATGCTTGTTGGCTTTCTATAATCGGTATTTGCTTAACGCGCACATCGGCAATAGTAGGAGCATCGTTATTTTTATACGCATCATATTGATTACTTAAGATAGAATAGGTGCGATCATCCATATTGGAGCGGTATACATTAAACATGTTTTGCCATTCAGCTGCAAAAAGCGATTGAACAAATATAAGAGATAAGATTTTTAATTTCATTGGTTCCTCTTAAATTGTTTATTTTTCCCAAATGATATTTTATGATTATCGCAAAAAATTTTATTTCTCACAATATAGTTGCTGAATGGAAGCACTTTTTTGATGTGCAATTTTTTCAATTTTATTTTCTCTGATTTTTTCATCATAATAAAAATATTTATGCTTGGTTGATGCAAAATATTTATCGATATCTTCTATAAGACCAACTACCATTTCGGCATAATGCCTGCATACTTGGCGTGCTCTATCAGGATCTTTAAGATAATTATCTTTTTGCAATGCAGCTTTTTCTTGTTCCGTTAATAATTTATTAAATACCCACAAACGTGCCGTTGTAGGTCCTATAGGAAACGGAATGTACGATTGATTTATAATGCGTTTTACCTTGAACATTGATTGAATTATCAGTGTTTTATCATACGGAATAAAACGTATTTCTTTATCAAAAATAGCAAAAATATTGTCAACATATTCAGTGATAGCATCAAGATTTGCTGACCGTTGCAAAAGCAGTTGGTTTCTTTCTGACATTCGATTAAAAGCTGCACCGCACTGTGCGGGAAAAGAATGGAACCAATCAAAACAATCATCTTCCTCAGGTGTTAAATCAGTATCGAGCACAGCAACCGTAACTCCGGTGGTTATGCCACAGCCAATAGCCAACAACAGACCATAATATTTCATACATCTTCCCCCTCAGGGCAAATTCAAGACCCATCTACTTTTAAAGTACCAACTGACTATTTAAAGTACAGCATCTGCTCAGTTGATTTTCCGATCAAATCAATTAAGGTATATTTATTGGGGGCTTTTAAGCCATAGTGGCTTCTTTTGAATATCCCTAGAAAGGATCATATGTTTACTAAAATTTCTCATATAACACTGTTTGTTCAGGATCAAGAAAAAGCACTGGCATTCTATAAAAAACTCGGATTTACCGTTCATACTGATGCTCCATTTGGCCCAATGCGCTGGTTAACCATCACCTTGCCAGGCCAAAAAGATGTTGAAGTTGCGCTGCTGCTGGCTGAAACAGCTCAAGAAAAGGCATTAGTTGGCAAACAAGCAAGCGATAAGCCATTGCTGAGTTTTGAAAGCACTGATGCTCAAAAAGACTATGAAATGCTTCAAGGCATGGGAATTGCTGATCTAGAAAAACCAAAAACAGAACCCTGGGGTATCTCATTTGGCTTTAAAGATCTTTACGGCAATGCCATTTACGTTTGCCAACCAAAATAAGTTACTCAAATATCTAAAGGGCGCATTTACATGCGCTCTTTTAGCTAGGTTTCAGTTACAATAATTTAAAGTTTAGGGTCTTTATGAAACGTTTGATTCTCAGTATATGTTTAATTTTTGCTTATAACCTAAATGGCAAAGATTATTTAGATAACCTTCCTGATGATTCACTGATCAAAGAAAGATGTCATAAGTGTTCAAAAAGCTGGATCCCTTTTTATAAAAATAAAGTTGAAAAAGCGTGTGATGATCTTGAAAAGACATTAAAAGAATTCGATACGAAAGAACCAAAAAGTACCTCTGGTTTGGGTTGGGTGATTGATGATCTCATCAGGGCAGGTAACGAAGAAGCACTACGAAAATTAATACGGATTATTTTAGAAAATGAAACAGACGAAATTAAATTTCAAGAATCTGATAAAGTCAAAGATGCTGCTTTAAAAATAAGAGAAAAAAGAGCAAAGCGATTAGAAAAAGAAAAGCAAGAAGCAGAAAATCTCAAAAACAATCCGCCACGTAAATTCTAAAAATAAAGGGCTCGTTTTTAATGCGAGCCCTAACCACCCAATCTTATGTATAAGTTTTTTTATAATTTTATCAGTTTAATGGTTGATTATATCGACCAAACAATTTCGGTAGAAGAAATCGAATGCTCTTTTAAAAACATCAGTCAAGATAGCATCAAAGTCAGTAGCATTCTCTCTGCCCGTTACACCCTATCTAATACGTACCGGTCCTACGAGGAATTGGATAAACTATTTTTACCATTACTCGAACAATCTGGTGATCTTATACCGACTGTCTGTTGCATCGTAAATTGCTCTGATTTTCCTCGTTGTGATGATGGCAAACGTTTGCCTGAATATAAGCAAGAAATTGACAGTATCTTAATTGAATACCTCAATAAATTCATTCCTGTTCTGGCGACTAATATGACGCCTTTGATAGAGCAACTGAAATTACATCCTGATTATTTGGCAGAGTATCGCACAGAATTGAACAACATCATTAATAGCAATAAACCGTGCAAAACCGCAGAAAAATCATTGCGCTATTGGCAAGATGCTATTCCCAATGCATTGTTATATGATTCAATTTTATTGCTGCAACTCATTCAGTTAGTAGATAAAGCACCTTTTTATATAAAATCTGAATTGCTAATAACCACAAAAGAGGCAATACTTACTTGCAAATAATACATATCAGGAGAAGTGTATGAAGAAATTATCATTATTATTCTTTATCTTTTCGTTCGCTCATATCTGCCAAGCAATGCAAAACGAACAATTCTGGTCATCCATTACCTATGAACCAGCCACTCATCAATATAATGCAGCAGTAACCCTTATAGAGGAAAATATCACGGATTTCTCTGAATGTTATGAAATATTAGATGTTGGATGTGGTCGGGGCAACCTATCTTTTTATTTTGCAAGTAAAGTACCGCAGGCTCATGTACATGGTGTCGATAAAGAACCAGATATTCAAAAGGCAAAAAGCAAAAACAGTGCTAATTCTATGCAAATAACTTTTGATATTTTTGATGCCAATAAAGACTCACTTCCTTTTGTAGACCAGTTTGATATTGTCTTTTGTTCCGCAACATTCCATTGGATTAAAAATCAAGAAAGTTTATTTAAAGGAATAGTACAAAGTGCTGCAAAAAATAGCACCATATTAATTAATGCTGCGACAATAAGCACCAACCATCCATTGCTTCTTGCTTTTGACGAGTTAAAGCAAGAACAACCATACAAATCCTTGTTTTCAAAAACAGATTTAACGAAAGAATTCCATTCGCTTAATCAAAAAACAGTAAAAGAATGGTGTACCCAACATAATCTTGTTGTTAATACACTAAATACACAACCAAACCAATTTAAATTCGCCAACAACGAAGAATTAATTACCTGGTTTGGTTCTTGGTTTGGCGGTTTTCCTTCAATAAGCAGATTAGATGAGGCAACTCGTACCTCATTTATAACGGCACTTGTGGCAAAATACAGCCCCAAAATAGCTCAACAAGATGGCAGTCTTGTTCATGGATGGCCACAACTTACCCTAAAAGCAACAAAGCCTTATAGAACTGCTGGACAAATGTATTAATCAATTCTTACATAGTGCGATTAAATGCCCACCATAAAAGTCCGGCGGTAATAGCACCATTAATAACAATTGCCATAAGATTTGTTTGTTGCGTCCAGGTAATTCCCCAAAATCGTATTGGCAGCATACCGGAGATTGCAAAAAAGATATGACTTAGCGTATGAAACGCTTGCGCACCGGCTAAGAAAATAAGAATTTCTTTAGTTGTCCACATCCACATAGAATTCTCCTTGTTAAATGTAATAGTATAGTTATAGTAGACATTCAAACAACTTGTAAACAATTAGAATTAAAATCTATGAAAAAAATATTATTACCACTATTGCTATCTGCTTTTTTCCCGATTAAATGCATGCACATAACATGTCCAGCAAGTGGAGAGCTTCCCACCATCGATTATGTTGTTGAAAATTGCACAAGCCATATTACACAATTGATAATGAGTCCTGTTTTAGCAATAAGTCCTTTTTCAGGAATACCACGCAAAGTGATTCAAGTAGATTCAGCGATTGATGCTCAACTTTGTTGTCAAATACATCAAAATGCTAGAATGAATTGGGAAATAAAAATGCACCAATATAAAGATGAAACCGGTAAAATACACAATATATTGTATCTTGAAGAAAATGTAGTTAATACAGAAAATGCAAATGACTTATTTCGACGTTTATTAACAATATATAACAGATCAGTTATAACCCCTTTAAAAACCAATTGGAATAGGGGAAAAAGTAAAAAAGCAGAATATGTAGAAATCAATAAAAAAAATAGCGATGCCCTTAAAGAAGAAGAGTGTCTTATCGCATCTTTACTTGCAAGATTCCATTTCGATCCAAAAAATATAAATGCTGGAATTTATACTAGATTCGGCAAGAAATCATCTACTTTCGTAGAAATTAAAAGAGATTATAAAGCAACGTTTGATCTCATATTTGAGTTTCACATTGGACTACCGCGGACCATTGATTTGACAATTGATTTAAAAACTTCAGAACGATTGTCATGATTATATTTTAAATACTATTGAGATGCTAAATACTTGTTTTATAGCAATCCCACCTATTAATCTTTAAGAAAAGATTTAAAAGGGGTTTGCAATGAAACTAAATCGTTATCATATTTTTGCTGCTATAAAAGTCGCATTTACTTTATTTGCTATCATATTAGTGCCCATCTACATAATTCATTACGGTATATGCAATCTGCTGTGGCTCTCTGACATCAGCTTTATCGTCACGGCTATCGCGTTATGGTTTCATACAAGTCTGTTGATGAGTATTGTATGTGTTATCCTCCTACCACTGGAACTGATGTGGAACATCGGTTTTTTTTATCAGTTGCTGACCGGACACAGCATCTTTGGCATTGGGGATTATATGTTCGACAGTAGCGTCCCACTCTGGTTGCGCAATTTATCGCTCTTCCATGTATTATTGCCACCGATATGGATTTGGTATCTGTATGCATGGGGCTACAACAGACAAGCATTTAAATATGGGCTCATCTTATATTGGATCATCATTATTACTACCTATTTAATCGTTCCTCCGTTGGAGAATATTAATTGGGTATTTATTCCATTGGAACGTAATTGGTATTGGATGCCAAGTTGGGTATGGCTCATGGTTATGTTGGTGGCATTACCAATTGGGGTGTTTTTACCAACGCATCTTTTGTATCTTCGCTATTGTAAAGTAAAAAGGAAGTAGTCCTTCGATACATTTTTGCTTACAGCAAAAACACTCAGGATGACCCAGCCTTCGTTAAAACTTCGGCGGACAGACCGGTGAAAGGATTTTTATGGTTGATTTTTTAAATTCATTACTTGGACTTGGCGTATCGCAAGAAGCACTTACGTTATATCATTTTACGGCACGCGCCTTTTTAATTTACTTTGTTGGTATGTTCTTAATTCGCATTCAAAGCCAATTTATGGGCATCAATACTCCTTTTACCTTTATGCTCAATTTTATCATGGGTTCCGTGCTTGCAAGCGCAATTGTAGGTGATGCACCATATGTGCCGGTTGTTATTACATCACTTTTTATTGCACTCATGAATTGGTTTATTGCCTTGTTATGTTTTTATTCCATCTCTATAAAAAAATTATTTAAAGGGGAGCCAGACTTATTGGTAAAAGATGGCAAAATCATCTGGAAGAACATGCGCAAAAATTTAATTACCAAAGATGAGCTGATGGAAGCGGTACATAAAGAACTCAATAGTGATGATCTTTCCAACGTTAAAAAAGCATATTTTGAAGATAGTGGAGACATTACAATCATAAAAAAGTAACTCCCGCCTAAAAAAGCGGGAGTACATTCTTTTAAATCCCAAGTTTACTTGGCTCTTGGGGGTCCCCCAAACTATGTTTGGGGCTCAGCACACCACCGTTTTATTATCAACGGCCTTCTTGTAGGTACGACCTAAATAAATCGCAACTAAAAACCAAATAATAACAATAGCAAAACCCATATAAACACTCAAAAGCACATGGCGTGCTCTACCAGCAATAAGTCCCATGCGCGATTGCAATGGTGCAAGTGTCATATTAAAAATAGAACCAGCTTCTTTTGATGAGCGAGAGCCAAATGCTTCAATCCACGCTTGTGCTTTAAAACGAACATCGCGTGTTGTTGGAATATACAGCAGCTTAAGTGTTGGCCCATTGAGTGCATAGTTAATTGCTTTAGAACTTACCATGAGTCCAAACAAAAAGTTCAAACTATTGAGCGTCAAAAAACCGATTAATGCGGCACCGACAATCAGTGGCATCATAATTAAAGCAACGGTAACACCCAGCACGCGCGTAATATTTGATACACCAAGCAATAAACAGAGTAATGCGACAAAGTTTACTGAAGTTCCATACCAACCAAGATATTCAATAAGTGCAGTGCCTGAATAATGCGTTGCCGCCAATGTTTGAAAATGTAAATCAAATACCGTGACAATAATTTCAAAGAAAGAAATGACGGCAAAAATGCCAAGCAAGTATCCATGGCTGACTAATAATCTTAGACCTTCAAAAAAGCCCGGCTCTTGTTCTTTTTCTTCTTCTTTTTCATTCACCCCATGGAACGATGTTAACAGTTCATATGGCGTACGGGTCAGAAATAATTTAAACCACCATACCACCGAAAAGGTAAGTACTGCACAAACGGCAATAGAAATACCGTTTGTTTTAAATCCAAGCAAGCGCGGCAATAAACCAACCATGACTGGTCCAATAATACCGCCTATCTGTCCTATGGCAACCACGAATGGGAATCCTTTTTTTGCTGATTCAGGTCGGGTAGTATCTGATGCAATTGCCCAAAAAAGTGCAATCACTAAAGAGCCATAACTTTCTACAAAAACATACCAGGAATACCCCAATATCTTAGTTGCCCACCACATTAAGCCGGTACGAGCAGCAACGACTTCAGCCGGCGCTTGCCCAAAAGGCCCCATGATAAGCAATGCAAAAATACAGGCAAGGACTGCATAAAAAATAGAAAGCATATAAAACATTTTTTCGCGCGAATAACGATCAAGTAACTTGGTATAAATCATAACTAAAAAGACAAGCAGAATTAATGAAACTGTTTTTGCATAAGGAAGCCATGCAGAACCAACTAAAATATTAAAGAGCCCGTTTTTTAATCCACGCAATGACCAGTAAGAACCTATGATACAGGTAAAAATAAGACCCATACGCAAGAATTTTTTGAACTCTTCTCGTTCAAAATCTCCGAATATGGGTCTGAAAATTGATTGCAATATAGAAATCATGTCGCAATTCCTCAATTTTATATGGTTACACTTATTCTTTGTATACTAAAGTTTTACGCTCTCACGTAAGAAAGCGGTATACATTTATTAAGGGCACCCTTATAAAACGAGCATGCAAATTTCTAGTTTCTTTTATTTTTTTGCTTTGTCAATTGTAATTATTTCTTTGAATTACCTTTTTTTGCTCCACCAGCTCTACGCAACATAGGCAAACCGGTACGCTTATTTTCCATTACTTCAAAACCGGCAGGCACGGCATCCAGTGTGTTGGTCCCTTTGTCGCCCGCAAAGTAATAAATTCTTTGCTTACGACCACCGGCAAGCTTTACATCTTTGGTATGAAGGTAATAAGTTTTATTACTTTTTTTAGATTTTACACTATAAGCCATTGGCTTCTCCTTTTGCGCTTATTGTTAGTCAATAAAAACAAGCTAATCCTTTGAACTAAAAAAATCTAGATTTATTGATTAGCTTTCTCGCGCCGCTGTTAACCACGCAAGTGCAATGGCACCAACTGCAATCAATGTATCACGTGCTATAATGTCATAGAATTTATTCATACTCGCCAGATTAATAATGATTGCAAGTAACCATGCGGCAACTACATAACCGCCCCAACGAGGGTGCAACCATACTAAAATTCCGGCAATTATCTCGATAACACCAACAACCACCACAACTTGCGCTAATGTAATTGGAAAATATGAGGTAATTATGGGGCTAACATATTGCGCCCAATTTCCAAGCCACCAACCTATTAACTTATCAGCACCTACTAAAATCGGCGCTAATGCATAGGTTATTTTAAGTAATAACCATGTTCGATGAACGGCTCTATTATTATATGTGTAACTCATTACATCCTCTTTCTTAGAACATTTAAACCGTACTAGTTTCTTACCATTTTCTTTACTTTAAAAATAGATTTTTTTTATTTTTGATAAAAGGCAACACTCATTGAAGAATTTTTATGACAAATAAAAAAATAATGTATCCTCAAAATCAAGTCTTTTGGTATTTAAAAGATATTCCAACGCAACCGCTCACCCAAAATATTAAAACGCAGGTTTTGATTATTGGTGGTGGCATGGCAGGGCTGAGTGCCGCGCAAGCTTTTGCGTACAAAGGGTACCGCGTTACTCTGATAGAAAAACATTTTTGTGGTTCTGGTGCAAGTGGCAAGAGTTCCGGTTTTATTACTCCTAATTCAGAATTAGGTTTAGAATATTTTGTCCATACCTATGGTCTTGATCATGCCAAAAAAATATGGGCTTTTGATATATCTGGCCTGCAATTGATAGAAGATAATATTAAGAATTTTTCATTGTCCTGTGATTATCAAAAACAGGATTCTCTTGCCGTTTCCAGTTCCGCACGCAATTTTACGGAACTGAAAAAAGATCATGAATTTTATAAAGAATTATCATTCCCAAGTCGACTCTATGATAAACAAGAGTTACCAACTATTTTGGGCACGCAACGCTATTATGGGGCACTTGCATATCCTGGCACCTTTGGCATTAATGGAACCGCCTATTGTCAGGGAATGAAAGAAGTTCTAAAAACTAAAGGGGTGCAGGTTTTTGAAGATACTCCGGCACTCAGCATTGAAGAATCAACGGTCAAAACAGCATATAATACTATTGAAGCAGAATATATTGTCGTATGCCTTGATCGGTTTTTGCCGGAACTTAATAAATTATCTTCCGATATATTTCATGTACAAACATTTTTATTAGCATCAGAACCACTGAGTGATAATCAAATCAAAAAGATATTTCCTCAGCAACGCTATATGGTTTGGGATTCTGAATTGGTATATAACTATTATCGCGTTATTGATGGCAATCGCTTGGTAGTGGGTGGTGGCGATATGTTTGCAACATTCTGGGGGAGCGAGCAATTTGATTTACGTCGCATGTACAAAAAGCTGTCCAATTATTTTCAGAAAACCTTTGGATTTGCCATTAATTTTGAATATATGTGGCCCGGATTAATTGGTATCAGCAAAGATTTGGTTCCTATTGCAACACCGGATAAAAACAATCCAAATATTTTTTATATTAGTGCTGCAACTGGTCTTCCATGGGCAGCCGCACTCGGTTGGTATAGCGCTGAACGGGTTGCTGATAAGAATACCGAATTTGATAAATATTTTTCTGCTGATCGTAAATTTCTGATCGGTAACGGCATACAAAAGATTTTGGGTAAGCGTATCTCTTTTGCATTATCAACTTTTTGGGTAACAAGATAGCCCCAAGCGAAGCTTGGGGGCCCCGAAGATGCCCAAGTGAAACTTGGGGAATCAAAAAAACAGTTCGCGATTAAGCTATTGATTCAAATATCGTTTATTCCTGAGCTTCTCTGGCATCAGACTTTCGTTTGTGTATTTTTCGTACCCCTTGCCATAGCCAAGATCTTTCATCAATTTGGTTGGTGCGTTACGAATATTCATCGGTATCGGCAAGTTGCCATGTTCTTTAACATCGGCAGTAGCTGCTAGATACGCGTAATACGATGCCTTACTTTTAGGAGCACGAGATAAGTAACACACAACATGCGCCAAATTAATGGCACATTCCGGATACCCAATAGTCTCAACCGCACGAAACACCGCATTGGCAAGTGGCAATGCATGTGGATCTTCCAGGCCAATATCTTCTGAGGCAAAAATCACCATACGCCGTGCAATAAACAATGGATCTTCCCCTGCCTCTACCATGCGACACATATAATAGAGTGCTGCATCAGGTTGTGATGCACGCATCGATTTAATAAATGCAGAGATGGTATTGTAATGCTCTTCTGCCTTTTTGTCATAGCGCAAATAATTACTTTGCAATGCATTGCGCAAATTCTCAACCGTAATTTCTTGATATAATTTCTGCGTGCTTTCAAGCAATGCAATCGCTTGACGCGCATCACCATTTGCCATACGCACAACCCACTGTTGCGCTTCTTCATCGAGCGTCATGCCAAGACGATTAATAATGGTAATGATATCTTGCTCAGAGAGCTCATTGAGTACAAAAACACGGCAACGAGAAAGTAATGCTGAAATAACTTCAAAGCTGGGATTTTCGGTGGTAGCACCAATAAGCGTCAATTCTCCTGATTCAACAAATGGTAGCAAAAAATCTTGCTGCGCTTTATTAAATCGATGTATTTCATCTAAAAAAAGAACTTTTGAAGGACCGGCGATGCTCAACTGTCCTTTTTTCTCTATAATCTTTTTTATATCATCTTTACCGGTTGATACGGCAGAGAGTTCATAATAATCAGCACCGATTGCTTTTGCATAAATGCGTGCCAATGTAGTCTTTCCCACACCAGGAGGACCCCACAGAATAAAACTAAAGATATGTTTTTTTTCGATTGCCACCCGTAGTGGCTTGCCAGATCCAACCAAATGATGTTGGCCAACAAAGTTATCTAAATGATCTGGTCTTATTTTTGAAGCTAATGGTTGCATAATCATACCCCAATTTTCAATTGGGGACCCCAATAAATGAGCAGCACAAATAGTGCTACCTATTAAAAAATTATAACAATCATTATATCAAAAATGCTTAATTTCCATACTCGCAGAGGCATTTTTTATCATCTGCAACGATATAGTTGCAGATAAGTGCATCAAGAATATAGGCCGTTTCAAGATCAGCGATTCCGGCAATATTATTTTGCCTAAAATGCATCTGAAATGCGGCAATAATATCTTGCACTGACGCGCTCTCATCCGGCACTTTATATCCCCAGATATGCAAATGAGTTATCAACCATGGTTCGAGCATATTATTTTGTTCCGCATATTGTAGACAGGGTAGAATCCAGGCTTTGGTAAAATCTGGCCATGCCCCAACACCAGATTCAGCCAGTTGATGCCAAGGAAATAAGGGACCTGGGTCAACCTTGCGCTTAGGGGCAACATCACCATGACCCACCACGTTACGCGGTTCTATATGATATCGGTCAATAATCCACTGACACAGGGCTATGGTTGAGGCTATTTCTACGGGGTTAAAGGGGTACCACTGGCGATCTGATCCTTCTATAATGGTACCTTCAGGTTGGGCAGGCCGCTCCTTATACCCATCATTAACCTGTTCTATCCCTATAGAATTGCGGTTAATCATCGATTTGCCATCCCAGTAGGATACCCCGGCATGGTAGGCACTATCAGCTTCTGCAACATGTTGGTATATGGTCCCATCTTCAGCTACCGTATAATGGGCGCTTACCCTGACTCCTGGCCTATTTCCGGTAAATATTGCCAAGGTCTTCTCCAGGGAGGCTGCCGTATAATGGAGTACCAAAATAGTAGGTTCAGTAACCTGGCCCGTTTGAGGGTCTCTCCGTTGGCCAAAATGGGTAGAGGGGGAAGGGGCAAAAATGACCTCCTGGATAGGGTTATCGGCCAGGAGGGTCCAATTGACAAACTGAATGAATAATGCTACTATTTTGAGGCTTAGTTTATGCATAAAAATCACCTTTTTAACCTATTTTTAGCTCGAATCAAATCTACTATAAACGGAGACGTTTTATGAATAAAATATATACCCTTCTTCCTATCTTAGGTATCGCAAGCGTTACCTGTGCTATGGATAACAATAATAACAGCTTTGATTTCAACAAAGACGTTATTTACCTTGATGGTAAACGTGTAACCCAAGAAAACATTTTGAGTTTACTTCCAGCAGCGCCTGCAGATGCGCAACAAGCACTAGCTCAATTTGAAGCGCAACATCCAGATCTTCTTAATCAAGCTGCTTATTTTAAGCCTGCAACAGTCGGTGCAGATTTTAAAGAAATTAAGGATCGCATCAAAAATGAAAATATAAAAAATCTCAGTAAATATAGTTTGGTTACTCAAATAAGTCCTAATTACATTTTAAAAATGAGTTTACAACCTCATAAATTATTTAATACTTCAAGCAGAATAGATATTGGCACCGGATGGGATAGATGTGCCAAAGGATATATCGAAGGCAAAAATTTAGGGGAACTTACTGGTATTGGTACTACAACTCACCAAACAACCAGTCGTGCTATTAACGCTCTATTGTTTGTCAGTGCAGTAAAAGAATTCCAACATTCTTGTATATCTACTCCTAAAACGTGGCTTCTTGCGATAAATCCTCAGGCAAATCATACTTTTGCAAGCGACGCAACCCATGTGGTAATACAAGAAGCCTATGATAAAAGCAAATTTAGTCATGTTCAAGAAAAAAATTCACCAGCAGAAACTGCTCAAAATGTTGCACAAATCTCCGACAAAGCGTTAAGAGAATACTTTGAGGTTATTATAAAAGTTGGACTTTTTGATACCGCAAGTAATTTACTTGTAGATGCAGCAGGTAATCTGATGAATGATGATTTAGAACAACCTAATGATGAGCCATCTATCTTAGAACGAGACGGCGCGGTATATAAAAAATATGCTGATCAACGTGGTCATACTAAAACTGACTGGGATAGATATGAAGGGGTTAGAAAACTCTACGAGTTGTGTTCTTGCCAACCTCGTCAAAAAGCTATTCTTGAAGAATGTATCAAAAATAGTCCCGTAATGAAAATGGTTGCTCCAAAGGGACAAGACCTTATACGTGGCTTAATTAAATAACAAATATTTCACTTAACTAAAGAGCTCGCCTCAAGTGCGGGCTCTTTTTTTTAAACCCCATTGAATGGGGACTCCTCAGCAAATGATCTTATTCTTGTTTTTCATATCATTTTGTCTTATCCTACAAACCGCTTTTGAAATTAAAAAGGATATGACATGCAAAAATTGTTAGTAATAATTGGATTAACCTTAAGCACACAACTTTATAGTGCGGTGCAAGTAATACCAGATGGATTGACGTATGATGACGTACTTCTAGTTCCGCAGCGCTCTACCGTCAATTCGCGCAAACAAGTATGCACCCGCACTAAATTTTCTCGCAACATAGAACTTGTTATTCCCATCGTCAGCTCCAACATGGATACCGTAACAGGCAGCTCTATGGCTATCGCTATGGCTGAGCTTGGTGGTATTGGCATTATTCATCGTTTTAATACCATTGCAGAACAAGTTGCAGAAGTGCAAAGGGTCAAACGTCATCGTCATACAAGAATTAGAAATCCACTTACTATATCCGCGCATGCTTCAGTCACGCAGGCACGTGATCTCATGCAAAACCATGGAATTAATGGGCTATTGGTTATAGACGATCAACATCTATTGGTTGGCATTATTACCAGTCGCGATATTCGCTTTAAATCGCATGACTCATTGCTCGTCAAAGATTATATGACGGCACGCAATCAATTGGTCGTTGGTGATGCAAATATTACCATCGAACAGGCGCAAGAGTTGTTAACCGCGCATCGCATAGAAAAGCTACCGTTAATTAACCCGGATGGCACTATTGCAGGACTTATTACCAGTAAAGATATTTGGGCTGCCATTGAATACCCACTGGCATCACTCGACAGTCAAGGACGTTTATTAGTTGGCGCTGCTATTGGTGTTAAAGATGATACGCTCCAACGCGCTGGCGCATTAGTAGAAGC
>Ga0075425_100001389_pt1 | contig 23749 bp, 26 predicted proteins | sample SoiMethybrSBSTD4_FD_75300 | JGI IMG/M metagenome (GOLD analysis project Ga0075425, IMG submission 75300) | Bulk soil microbial communities from a Populus tree surrounding site in Tennessee, USA - Soil MetaG P. TD hybrid SBSTD4 | ecosystem: Environmental > Terrestrial > Soil > Tree plantation... | reverse complement strand
ACCTGACCCGGGCGGCCAAACCCTCAACCAGAGCTTGAGGAAATTCGCCGGGCTGGGTAGACTTCGGCCTGGTCAGAAACGACGGAACGGATGCTGCCAATGGACGTGCTGCCCGACTTCACCACGATCTCCGACGACGAGCTCAAGGCGCTCATCGAGCGTTACGTGCGCGAGGAGGAGGAGGTGTCGTACCGGCGCCGCCTGCTGCACGGCAAGATCGACATCCTCCGCGCCGAGCTGGTCGACCGCGTCAAGCGCCGCGAGGCGGGGTCGTCGACGGCCCTGTCGGAGATCGACATCGACCGGCTGACGGAGATCCTCGCCCACCGGGGACCGCCGCCGGGCCTCGACGACGAGCCCGGTTCCCCGCCCGGAGGGTGAGGGCGAGGAGCGATATGACCGCTGCCCGGTTCGGCAGGGGCGGGTAGGCATGTCCTACTGCCCGGAGTGCGGACATCACAACCGCGAGTCGGCCCGATTCTGCGCTCGCTGTGGCGCGAGCCTGCTCGAGTCCGACGTCGGCGGCGAGCCGACGCAGGCGTTCGCGGCGTACGTCGAGGAGGAGGGCGACGCCGACACGGGCGACGTCGCATCCGACGCGCCGATGCTCGTCATCCGGATCGGCGGCGGCCGTGCCGGCGAGCAGTTCCCGATCACGGCCGACCGGATGGCGATCGGCCGGGCGCCGAGCGCCGAGGTGTTCCTGGACGACATCACCGTCTCGCGCGAGCACGCCGTGCTCGATCGCCGCGACGACGGCCTGCACCTGTCCGACTCCGGCAGCCTGAACGGCACCTATGTGAACCGGCACCGGATCGAGAGCGTCCGCCTGGCCGACGGCGACGAGGTGCAGATCGGCAAGTACCGGCTCACCTTCATCGAACGGGGGCTGTGATGTCTGCCGAGGCGACCGAGGGGCGAAAGAGCGGGTCCCGGCTGACGATCGGGACCGTGTGCAAGTCGCTCCAGGAGGAGTTCCCCGACATCTCGATCTCGAAGATCCGGTTCCTCGAGGACCAGCGGCTGATCACGCCGCGGCGCACCCCGGGCGGCTACCGGCTCTACGGCGAGGAGGACGTCGACCAGCTGCGCGCCATCCTGCGTATGCAGCGCGACGAGTTCCTGCCGCTGCGGGTCATCCGCCAGGTCATCGCCCAGGGCCGCTCGGCGGCCGGCACCGGCCGGCGGCCGCGGCTCGTCGGCGGCCAGGACGACCGGCTCACGTTCGACCAGCTGCTCGCGGCCGCCGACGCCGACCCCGCGTTCGTGCGCGAGCTCGAGGAGTTCCAGCTCGTCGAGCGGCACGCGAGCGAGTCCGAGTCGCCCTACAGCCGCCACGACGTCGAGATCGTGATCATCTGCCAGCGCCTGGCCCGCTACGGCGTTGCCGCCCGCCACCTGAAAGCCTTCCGCTCCGCCGTCGAGCGCGAGGCGGGCCTGCTCGAGCAGATCATGACCCCGGCCCTGCGCTCCCACAACCCCGAGCGGCGCGAGGCCGGCCTCCAGGAGCTCGAGGCCCTGGCCGAGCTGACGAGCCAGCTGGCCCATCTGCTGCTCGTGCGCGACTTGCGCGATCTGGCGCGATAGCGGCCGGCTGATCGCGACGGGCGGTTACGCCTGGCTGGTAAAGAGCGGTTGGCGGTGGTTGCATGTGTCATTTGCAGTTCCCCGACACTTTTGCCACACCCCGACACTCATCGGTGACATCAGCGGTGCGCCGGGTTCGCCGGATCGATCAGCCCGTGCTCGCGCATCCAGCCCCGCAGCGGGACGTCCTCATCGCCCGGGATCCAGTAGCCGAGCTGGCTCGCCGAGGCGCCGAGCAGCTGGCGCTGGAGCGGGCCGAGACCGGGGTGGAGGTCGGGCGTGTGGTCGTGCCGCGGCCGGATCCAGCGGTACGTGAAGCCGAGGAAGACGACCTTGCGCGTGATCGCCGACAGGTTGGGGCTGCGGCCGTGCCAGATGCGGCGGTCGAAGACGCACGCCGTCCCCGGCGCCGCCCGCACCTCGACGGCGCCCTCGGGCTGCGCGAAGCCGCGCTCGGGATGCTCGGGGCGGGGGAGGACGTTGCGCCGGTGGCTGCCGGGGATGACGAGCATGTTGCCGCGACCGGGCCGGGACACGTCGCTCAGGAAGAAGCCGACCTTGATCGAGAGCCGCGGTCGCTCGGGCCGCGTCTCGAGCTCGAGGTTCTGGCGGCCGCCGTCCTGGTGCCAGCGCCACACCGGCTCCGGCGGGCCGGGAAGCGGGGGATGGACATCGACGTGGCTGTGGTAGAGGTGGATGTTCCAGCCGAGCGCCGAGCAGACGAGCGGCAGCACGGCCGGCGCGACCAGCAGGTCGGCCAGCACCGGATCGCGGTCGAGCACCTCGAGCGCGTGCACCGCGCCGTCAGCCCCGGCGCGGCCGGCGGCCGCCTCCTCGGCGTGGATGCGATCGACGGCGGCCTCGGCGCGTGCGGCGGTCGGGGCGTCGAGCGCGTCGGGGATCAGCACGAAGCCGCGCTGCTCGAGGGCGTCGAGGCGGCCGGTGAGGGTGGTCGGGCGCACCCCGAGAGTACGCCCGACCACAGCTCGTACGTCCTTCCGTCAGCGGCTGGCGACCGCGACGTTCGCCTCGAGCCACTCTGCGTACGTCGGGCCGGCCAGCAGGGCATCCGGGCCCGGCAGGAGGGCGCCGGATTCATAGACGGTGCTGTACGGGTCGGACGGGTCGCTTCCGACGTCGATCCTGAGGGCGTCGCCGCGGCGGGCGATGAGCAGGCGGGCCGCCTCGGGCAGGCGCTCCTCCTGCGGCCCCGCGACCTCGGGAATTCTCGCCGCCGCCTCCGGCGTGAACTCAGAGTCCGGCGCGGTGACGAGGTCGGCGAGCGCCTCGGCCACCGTCCGGGCGGCGACGAGCTGCGTGCGCATGTCGGGCAGCGTGGCCACGGCTCCCTGCGTCGACCAGCCGACCAGCTCCTCGACGAACTCGTGGAACTGGGCGGCGCGCAGCACCCGGCTCGGGATCGGGCCGGCGAGTGTCGCCTCCTCGTGGGCGAGCTTCGCCTTTCCGTAGCCGCCCCCGAACTTGTCGGTGCCGATGATCGAGACGACCACGAGGCGGCGGACGCCCGCGGCCCGACCGGCGTCGTGCAGGTTGCGCGCGGCGGTCGTGAAGAACCGGGTCGCCTCGGCCTCGTCGGGCGTCGGCCAGGTGGCGGTGTCGACGATCCCATCGACGCCGGAGAGCGCCTCCGCCAGCCCTTCCCGGGTGATGACGTCGACGCCCAGCGAGCGGGCGATCGGGACGACGTCGTGGCCGCGCTCGTGCAGCGCGTCGACGACGTGGTGGCCGACGCGTCCGGTGGCGCCGACGACTGCGATCCGCATGGGCTTCTGCATGGTTCTCGTGCTCCTTCGCGTCAGACGTCCCGGCTCGTGTCACACCGGGACGGGTTGCGGTGTCAATGGGTATGACACGCCGCGAGGGAAGGATGTGACCGATGAACGAGCAGGAGTGGCTGGCGGAGCGGTTCGAGGCCGAGCGCCCGCATCTGCGGGCCGTCGCCTACCGCATGCTGGGATCGCTGAACGAGGCCGACGACGCCGTGCAGGAGGCGTGGCTGCGGCTCAGCCGGTCCGATGCGGACGAGATCGACAACCTGGGCGGCTGGCTGACGACCGTGGTCGCCCGGATCAGCCTGAACACGCTCCGGGCTCGCCGGGCCCGCCCCGAGGCGCCGATGACACCGCACGTCCCCGACCCGATCGTCGGCCCGGAGAGCGGCCTCGACCCCGAGCACGAGGCGCTCGTCGCCGACTCCGTCGGTCTCGCCCTGCTCGTCGTCCTGGAGCAGCTCGATCCCGCCGAGCGGCTCGCCTTCGTACTCCACGACATGTTCGCCGTGCCGTTCGACGACATCGCCGAGATGGTTGGCCGCTCGCCGGCAGCCGCGCGCCAGCTCGCCAGCCGCGCCCGCCGCAGGGTGCAGGGCCGGCCCGTCCCCGATCCCGACCTGGATCGCCAGCGCGAGGTGGTCGAGGCGTTCTTTGCCGCATCCCGCGAAGGAGACTTCGAGGCGCTCGTGGCCGTGCTCGATCCGGACGTCCTGCTCGTCGCCGACGGCGGCGAGTCGCGCCCCGACCTCTCCCGCGTCGTCCGCGGTGCGCACGAGGTGGCGAGCCAGGCGTTGCTCTTCCGCAACCTCGGCCCGTACGTGCAGCCCGCGCTCGTGAACGGGGCGGTCGGCGTGGTGGTGGCGCCCGAGGGCAAGCCGTTCTCCGTCCTCGGCTTCACGGTTGCCGGCGGGAAGATCGTGGAGATCGACGCGATCGGCGATCCCGACCGCCTCGAGCGACTCGATCTGGCGTTCCTGGATGCCTGAGCGGGCTACTCGGTCTCGTACTGGACGAGCGAGTGCACGTCGTAGCCGTACAGCTTGTCGCGTCCGCCCAGGAAGGAGAGCTCGACGACGAACGCGAGCCCGACCACCTCGGCGCCGAGCTGCTCGACGAGGTCGATCTTGGCCCGGGCCGTACCGCCGGTGGCGAGCAGGTCGTCGTGGATGAGCACGCGGGCGCCCTTCATCAGGGCGTCCACGTGCATCTCGAGGGCGTCGAAGCCGTATTCGAGCGCGTACTTGGCGCCGACCGTCAGGAACGGCAGCTTGCCCGGCTTGCGCGCCGCGGCGAACCCGCAGCCCAGGCGGTAGGCGACGGCGGCGCCCAGGATGAAGCCGCGCGCCTCGGCGCCGACCACGATGTCGACGTTGCGCGGCTGGGCCCAGTCGGCAAGGTCGTCGACCGCCTGGTGGAGCGCGTTGGCGTCCGCCAGGAGCGGCATGATGTCCTTGAACACGATCCCCGGCTTGGGAAAGTTGGGGACGTCACGGATACGAGTACGCAGGTCGATGCGAGGCACGGCGCGGCGATGCTAACACGCATCGCGGAAGTGGTCGATAACCGGGGGAACCATGTACGACGTGTTGCGAGCGAGCTACCGCTTCCACTGTCCCCGGCGTCCTGACGGGGAGACCGTGCGCGTGCCGCTGTCGTCGTTCCGCCGGCTCGAGCGCCTGCCCGGCGCCGCCCACCCCGCGGTCTATCGGATCGCATACGACTGCTCCTGCGGCGACCACCACGTCGGCCTCGTCTCGCACGACGACCTGGACTACGGCCCGCTGCATCCGGTCGAGGTCGAGTTCCGCAACCTTCTGACCGGCCGCACCGAGCCCGTGGGCGACGAGCTCGCGGAGCTGGCCCGCTCACACGTGCAGCGCGGCAACTGGCCGTGGCGGTTGTACTGCTCGCCCGAGGCGCGTATGCGGCCCGTGTGGCCGTCGAGCCTGGCGATGGTCGCGCCGGCGGAGAGCGGCAGCGACGGCGTCCTCGGCGTGGCGATGAGCTGCCCGGGCTGCGGGGAGTTGTCGCTGAACCTCGTGTCCGGGGCGCACCTCGACGTGCCGTTCTACCACGACAAGGTCGTGCGCTACGTCGATCGGCCCTACGGCGACGGCCGCGACCTCACGGTCGACGTGTTCCACCACGAGCTGCACTCGGCCCGCTTCGACAGCGAGCGCGCCGACCTCCGCTGACCCAACCCGCCAGACGGGGTCAGACCCCTCCTGGCGGGGTGGATGCAGCGCGGCGGGACCCGACAAAAGGGGTCTGACCCCGTTTGGCGGGTGCTAGCCCGCCAGCCGGCCCTCGTCCTCGTGCAGGTGCTCCGCGCAGACGACGCGGTCGCGGCCGCGCCGCTTGGCGTCGTAGAGGGCGCGGTCGGCCTGCTCGAAGAGCTCGTCGGCGTCGCGCGCGTCGACCGGGAACGTGGCGATGCCGGCGGAGGCCGTGACGATGTCCGGCACCCGGGTTCGGTGCAGCGCGCCGGTGGGGATGTCGGCGATCGCCTGGCGCACCCGCTCGGCGACCACGAGCGCCTCGGTGGCCCGCCCGGGGACGAGCAGGGCGAACTCCTCGCCGCCGAAGCGCGCGGCGATGTCCGCGTCGCGCTTCTCGCGGGCGACGACGTGCCCGACGGAGGCCAGCAGGCGGTTGCCGGCGCCGTGGCCGTGGGTGTCGTTGTAGGCCTTGAACCGGTCGATGTCGAGCAGGACGAGCGTCATGCAGCCGCCGTAGCGGCGCACGCGGGCGAGCTCGCTGCGCAGCACCTCGGAGAAGTAGTCGTAGTTGCGCAGGCCCGTCAGCCGGTCGGTGAACGTCCGCGCCCGAAGCGTGCGCCGGTCACGGCGATGGCGGTGGTCGAGCTCGCCCGCGACGAGCGCCGCAGCGACTGCCGCGGCCTTCACCGGCACACCGACCGGCGCGGCCGCTGCAGCGACCGCCGCCACGCAGCCGCCGATGCGCCCGCCCGCCGATGCCGCGATCGCGCCCAGGACGAGCAGCGTGGGGCGGACCTGCGGGGGTGCCAACCATGCGCCGACGCCGAGGGCGGCCGCGCAGAGGCCGAAGAGCTGACGGGCGCCGCCCGCACGTCCCCGCATGGCGGGAACCTAGCGACGGCGGCGGACGGCGCTTCGGTACGTCGTTAGCGCGACCAGAAGTTGAGCCGGCGGGCGGCGCCGCTCGATTCGCCGTCGTCGGCCGCGTCCGAGACGGCCGCGGCGACCGCGGGCTCCTCTTCCGGCTCCGGCGTCACCGAGAGCGACGTCACGGCGCCCTGCTGCAGCTTGCGTGCGTAGAGCTCGAGATCGGCCTCGCGCCGCTGCACCGTCGCCTCGCGCTCGGACACCCGTCGCTCCTGGGCCTGGAGCTGGGCCTCGCGGCTGCGTAGCGCGGCCAGCGCCTCCTCGAGCTTGCCGGCGTCGCGATTGCGGCCGTTGCCGCTCTCCGTCGCGGCCTGGACGGCTGCGTCGAGATCCTCGCGGGCCACGGTCTCGCGGCGCTCGATCTCGGCCATCCGCCGCTGCAGGGCAGCCCGCTCGCGATCGACGGCGACCTCGGCGTCCGCCAGCGCGGCGCGCTGCGACTCGAGCTCGGCCTCGATCCGGTCGGCCCGGACGGTGAGGCGGGCCACGTCGGCCTCGCGCTCGTGCAGCTGAGCGTCGCGCAGCTCCATCCCGTCGTGGCGGGTGTCGAGCTCGCGCTCGCGGGCGTCGAGGGAGTCCTGGCGGCGGTCGAGCCGGCTCTCGCGCCGCTCGACGTCGCTCTCGGCGCCGCTCAGGCGCGACTCGCGCTCGCGCAGGTCGGCGGCGATGCGGTCGACCTCGATCCGGGCGCGGGACTCCGCCTCGGCGAGCGCCTGCTCGGCCTGGGCCTGGAGCCGCTCGGCCTCACCCTGGAGGCGCTCGGCGGCGACACGGGCGGCCGCCACCTCGCGCTCGTCGTCCTCGACCCGCTGGCGCCGCAGCTCGACCTCCTCCATGCGGGCGTCGATGCCCTCGAGGCGCTTCTCCATGTCGGCCAGCTCGGCCCGGCGCTCGTCGATGTGGTTGCGCTCGGTCACGAGCCGCTCGCGCTCGGCGGCGGCGACCTGCGTCGCCTCTTCGGCCAGCTTGCGCTGCTCCTCGAGCTCGGCCAGCTCGGCCTCGCGCCCCTCCAGATCCTTTGCCTGCTCCGCAAGCGCCGCCTCGCGAGCGGCCAGGTCCTCCTGGGCGGCCGTCACGGCCGCGGCGGCCTGCTCGACCTCGACCAGCTTGGCGTCGACCTCGGAGAGCGCCTGCTCGCGCTCGGCCAGGGCGGCGAAGCGCTCGTCGACCTCGGCGGCGCGGCGCTCGGCGTCGGTGTGGACGGCCGTGACGCGCTCCTGCGTCTCCTCGATCATGGCGGAGCGCTCCTCGACGGCGGCAGACGCCTCGCGGAGGGCCGCCTGCTCGGTCGCGAGCTCGTCGAGCGCGCGGGCGAGCTCGGCTTCCCTGGCGGCGACCGCCTCGAGGCCGGCGGCCGCCTCGGCGGCCATCGCGGATGCCTGCTGCTCGCGCTCGGCAACGGCCGCGAGGGCCTCCTCGACGCCCTTCTCGCTGGCTTCCAGCGCCTCGGAGCGCTGCATCATGTCCGCGCGGACGGCGTCGACCGAGAGCTCCTTCTGGGTGAGCACCTTCTCGACCTTCTTGGCCCGGTGCTCGCGGTCGGCCAGGTCGGCCTCGCGGGCGTTCAGCCGTGCCTCGTGCTCGGCCAGCTCGGCGGAGCCGATCGCGCCGCGCTCGCGCAGCTGCTCGACGAGCCCGTCGCGCTCACGCTCGAGGCCCTCGCGCGCTGCCCGCTCCTGCTCCAGGCGCTGCTGGGCGGCGGCGAGCTCCTCCTGGATCTCCGAAACCTTCGCCGCCGCCGCGGCGTCGACGTCGATCTCGGCCGCCGGTGCCGCGTCAGACCCGGCCGGCGCGGCCTCGCGTGCGGCGATCTCTTGCTCGCGGGCGTCCAGCTCGGCGGTACGCCGGGCGAGATCCGCTTCCATCTCCTCGAGGTGAGCGCGCTCGGCGTCGCTGCCGCCGCCGGTCTGCGACGAGGCGATGCCCTCGCTGACCGCCAGGGCGGCCTCGCGCTTCGACAGCTCGCGCTCGCGCCGGGCCAGGCGGGCCTCACGCTCGGCGAAGACGACCTTGGCCTGCTCCTGCAGCGCCGACTGCTCGCGCTGGAGCCGCTCCTCGGCCTGGCGGAGCGACGTCAGCCGGTCCTCCATCGCACGCCGGAGCCCGCTGGGGGTCTCTGCATTGCCGGGCGTCTGGCCGTCGCTCATCTGGCACATACCTCTTCGCGGTTGGAGGGATCGGACCGTCGGCCGGGATCGGCGTTCGGCAGGGCGCTCGGCGGGACGCCGCCCGAGTCCAGAAACTGTATCGGCGGCCATGGGCCCTGGCTTGAGTGTGCGTGCGGGGCGGGGAGGGGAGGGTCCACGGCGCACCGGCGCAAAAGTTGACAGTCGGTGCGCAGGCCGTTAACTGCGACGCGCCCCTGGACGACGGTGGCGAACATCCGTCCTGCAGGGGCGCGGCGGGAACCTTCTGCTAACCAAACGGCCCAAATGTGTCGATAAGCCGTTTGGAACCCGTGTGATTTACCAACCCTTGATCGGCATTTCAATCCCCCTTCGCTGATCCAGTACCCCGAACGAGGGAGAGCATAGGCCCTCTGTCACGGGATGTCAAATACCTCGTATGAGCGAGACAATCCCCCAGCCTGACCGCGGCGGACCCATCCGCGCGTACGCCGCGATCCTCACCCTCACTGCCCTTGCGATCGCCGTCCCGGCGGCGCTTGCCGGCGGCGTGGGGCGGTGGGACGTCGTCGCACTGCTGAGCGTCGTCGGCTACGTGGCGGAATCGCGCACCATCCGGATCTCGACGAACGTCGAGCTGTCCGGCTCGTTGATCCCGCTCGTCATGGCGGCGGTGCTGTTCGGGCCGGCCGCGGCCGCGGTGGTGGGGCTGGCGTCCATGCTCTCCGACCGGCGCGGTCCGGTCGAGCGCTTCGTCATCTTCAGCTTCGGCCGCGCGCTCGCGGGCGCGTGCGCGGGACTCGGTGCCGCGGCGGTCACCGCCGTCGACGGCGGGGCCGGGGTGGGGCACCTGTTCGCGGCGGCGATGGCCGCGGCGATTCCGGCCACCGCCGTCGAGTTCCTCGTCACGGCGATCACGCTCTGGTTGCGGCACCGCAAGTCTCCGCTGGACCTGTGGCGGCTGGCCCGGGTGCACGACGTCGTCTGCGTCGCTGTCTGCGCGCCGGTGGCCTGCCTGTTCGCCCACGCGTACCTCGCGAGCGGGATGTGGGTGCTGGCCTTCTTCGTTATCCCGGTGGCCGCCAGCCACCTGGCGTTCGGCATGCACGCGCCCAAGGAGCAGCTGATCGCCGCCCTGGAGCAGACGAACGCCGAGCTCGAGGCCGCGAACAGCCACCTGCGCCGTATCAACATGAGCTTCGCCGAGGCGCTCGTGAAGGCGATCGACGGCCGCGACGCCTACACCGCGGGTCATTCCAAGGCGGTCGCCGAGTACTCGCGCGACATCGCTCGCGAGCTGGGCCTCTCCCGCGAGGAGGTGGCGCGCATCCACCTGTGCGGCCTCGTGCACGACATCGGCAAGATCGGGGTCCGGGCCGAGGTGCTCGAGAAGCAGGCGGCGCTCGACGACGGCGAGTGGGACGAGATGCGCCGCCACTCGGCCATTGGCGAGGCCATCCTGCTCGAGGTGCCGGGCTACTCCGACATGGCCGAGGTGGTGCGCAGCCACCACGAACGCTGGGACGGCCGTGGCTATCCCGACAACCTGCGCGGTCAGGACATCCCGCTCCTGGCGCGGGTGATCGCCGTGGCCGACTCCTACAACGCGATGACGTCCGACCGGCCGTACCGGCGGGCGATGACCCCGGCGGCTGCCATCGAGCAGCTGGTGCTCGGCAAGGGCACGCAGTACGAGGCTGCGCCGGTCGACGCGTTCCTGCGCGTGCTGGAGCAGTCGCCCGAGTGGTACCGGCGCGGATACTTCGTCGTCGAGTACGAGGTGGAGCCGCGCACCGACCCGGCCACGTTCCCCAAGGTGCTGGCGCCGCGGCCGGCCGCGTGAGCGCCGTTTTGCCTCAAGCCACGGCCCGCGCCACCCGATAGGTGTCTGGATGCAGGACGTCCGCCTGATCGAGATCCTGTCCGACACCGCTGCCGCGCTGGCGGCGCCCGACGCGTCCCCCGATGCCGTCGAGCGGGTGCTCGCCGACGCCTGCACCCGCGCCGCCATGCCGTGCGCGATGCGGGCGACGCCGAACGGCATCGACGTCGACTGGGAGCGGACTCCCAACCGCCTGGAGCACGGGTTCGTCTCGGTGCTCGGCGACTGCGCCAAGCTCGCCCTGGCCGCCGGCGGGGCGTCCGCGGGGCGGACGCTCGGCGCGCACGGATTCGCCCTCGAGCTCGAGCGGGCGGCGTCGATCGCGCGCTGGCGTGGCCAGACGCTCGCCGTCGCCGTCTTCGAGGTGACGGGGCTCGAGATGGGCCCGGGCATGATCGATCAGGCCGACGTCGTCTCCGATGTCGGGGCGCTCGCGCTCTCGGCCGTCCGCCAGGACGACCGGGTCGGCCATCTGGGCGCCGACCAGTTCGCGCTCGTATTCCCGCGCGCGGGCACCTTCGAGGCCCGCTCGGCGTTCAAGCGCGTGAAGGCGGCGCTGGCCGCCAACGACCGCATGTCGCGCGATCTGGGCATCGGCGCGGTGGGGTTCGCAGAGCTCGGCGAGGAAGGTTCCGGTGCCGAGGTGCTGGCGGCCGCCCGCGAGCGCCAGTCGCAGGCCCGCATGCGGCACGCCTACCTGGCGCCGGTCGATCCGACCCACCCGCTGGCCGGCTAGCACGCTTGCTGCACGCCCTGGTGGACATCGCGGTGGTCGTCGCCGTCGTGCTCGCGGTCGGGGCATGGCAGCTGCGCAGCGTCCGCCGGAACCCAAGCAGCGATGCCAGGCTCAACCTGAAGCGCTTCGGCCTCGGGATCGTGGTGCGCGTGGCGGTGCTGGCGGCCGTGTATCTGGGCGGCTACGCCGTCGGGTTCCATCACGGCCGGTACGACTGCCACGGCTACTACGTCTCCCCACAGCTGGCCAAGAAGTACGGGAGCCGGATCCCGGGCGGAGCGGGGTGCTACGGGGCTCCGTAGTCAGGCGTCTCTCGACGCCGCCCGCAGCGCGCCGAGCACCAGGCTGACGTGCGGCCGGCGCGATTCGCCGGTGCGCGTCACGGCCGAGATCGTGCGTGACACCGGCTCGATGAGGGGATGCACCCGCACGTCGCCCGCGTCGGCGGGGAGCGACATCCAGGGCACGAGCGCGACGCCCGCGCCGGCAGCCGCGAGCGCGGTCAGGACGGAGAAGTCGCTCGCGAGCGCCACCGGGTGGGGGACGAAGCCGGCTGCGCCGCAGGCCCGCCGGGTGAGCTCGTGGCAGGTCGTGTCCGGGCCGGGCATCAGCCAGCTCTCGGTCGAGAACCGGGCCAGCTCGACCGGTTCGCCGGGGGCGACGCCGTGCCGGCCGGCCACGTCCGGCCCGATGACGAGCACCACCGGCTCGTCGGTCAGGTGATGCTGCTCGCAGCCGGGCGGGACGTCGCGGGGGAGCAGCGAGTACGCGTGGATGACGGCGACGTCGGCCTCGAGCCGACGCAGGGCGGCCAGGGCCGCCCCCGGCTCGTGCTCGCGGACGCGCAGGGCAGGGGCGGGGTCGGTGCTCTCGGAGAGGCCGCGCCACACCCGCGGTAGCAGCACCCGCGCGGCGGAGGGGAAGACGGCGACCCGCACGGTGGCGTGTCCGCCGCCCCGCAGCTCTTCCAGGTCGGCCTCGGCGGCCGCAAGACCGCCCAGGATCACGTCTGCGTGCTCGACGAGCAGGCTCCCGGCCGGCGTCAGCCTAAGCGTGCGTCCGCGCCGCTCGAGCAGCTGGATCCCGGCCTCCTTCTCGAGCGCCGCCAGCTGCTGCGACACCGCGGGCCCGCTCAGGTGGGCGGCCCTGGCCGTCGCCGTGACGGTGCCGTGCACCGAGAGGTCGCGCAGGAGCCGGATCCGGCGCACGTCGAGCAATTGAAGCCTTTCTTCTGGTTCAGTGAAGAAATCGGAACTGGATCTTCCATACTTTACGGGATTCACTGCGCCCGTGAACGCGTATCGGCCGTCCCGGGCCGCGCTGGCGCTGGCAGCAACCGTCGTCCTGTGGGCGTCCGCGTTCCCGGCGATCAGCGTCGGCGTGGAGGGGCTCGGCGTGGCCGGCCTGTCGATGGCCCGGCTGGGGGTTGCCTCGGCTGCCCTGGCGCTCGTCGCGCCGCTCCTCGGCGTCCGCCGGCCCCGACGCCGCGACGCCGGAGCGATCCTGCTCTGCGGCGCTGCCGGGATGAGCGCCTACCAGCTGCTGCTGAACTGGGGCGAGCTGCATGTCGCGGCCGGCACCGCGAGCATCCTCGTCGCGACCGCTCCGGTGTTCAGCGTGCTGCTCGCAGCCGGGTTCCTGGGCGAGCGGCTGACGGCGCGCGTCATCGCGGGAAGCACGATCGCCCTGGCGGGCGTGGCGCTCATCGCCGTCGCCGGTGGACGCGCGGGCGTCTCGGCGAGCGCCGCTGCCGTGCTCGCGGCCGCCGCGGTCCAGGGGACGTACCACTTTGCCTCCAAGCCCTTGCTCGCGCGCTACCGCGGCCTCGAGGTCGCCTGCTACGCGATGTGGTCGGGGACGCTCATGCTCGCGCCGCTCGCGCCGTGGGCGATCCGGGACGCCGGCGCGGCGTCGCCGCGTGCACTCGTCGCCGCCGCGTATCTGGGCCTGCTGCCGTCGGCGCTCGGCTTCGTCACGTGGGGATACGCGGTTGCACGGCTGAGCGTCGCGCGATCGACGGCGGCGCTCTACCTGGTGCCGCCCGTGGCCGTCGCCGTGGCGTTCGTCTGGCTCGGCGAGGTGCCGACGCCGGGCGCGGCCGCCGGTGGGGCGGTAGCGATCGCCGGAGTCGTCCTCATCCAGCGAAATCTCTCACTTGACATAACCAGGATTATCGTGCGTGGACGGAGGAGGCGGCAGATGGTTGATCGGCCAGTCCCGTGATGTCCGCAGCCCGCCAGCGTCGTTATCCGGGCGCGACGCCGTCGGCGCCGGCGCTGGCCGGCGGACGGGCCCGCCACGGCAGGCGCCGCAGCGTGATCCAGATCGCGATGCCGCCGGCGACGGCGGTCGTGAGCGTGACCATGACCTGCATGCCGACGCTGAACGCGAGCACGGTGCTCGTCGCGGCGGCGTTGCGGAACATGTAGCCGAGCAGCGCCTGCTGCGTCCCGAGCCCGCCGGGCGTGAACGGCAGCAACGTCGAGGCGCTCTGGGCCGAGAGCGCGAGCGCGGCGTCGACGACGCCGGCCGGCACGTGGAACGCGACCAGGAACCAGTACATCGCCCCGATCCGGCAGCACCAGCCGGCCAGCTGCAGCGGAACGACCGTGCGGAAGTAGCGCCGCGGGGTCGTCAGGATGATGAGGCCGAGGCGCACGCGTGACCAGAACGCGACGACGTGCCGCTCGACGTACGTGAAGAACACGCCGAGCAGGATCAGGAGCACGGCCGTCACCAGCATGAACCAGCGGGCGTTGGCAGCGAAGAAGCTCCACTCGAACGCCGCCAGGTGGCCGAGCGCCGGCAGGTGCGGGATCCGGCCGGTCAGATAGGCCGCGATCAGGAGGGTCGGACCGACGAACACGTCGACCAGGGTCTCTGCCAGGAGGCTCGACGTGATCGTCGTGTAGGCCGCCTTGGGCATCGCCCGGTGGGCCAGGTAGATCTTCATCACGTCGCCGCCGCGGGCCGGCAGGATGCTGTTCACGCCCGCGCCCGCCAGGTAGGCGCCGACGATGCTGCGCCAGCGCACCCGCTCCGGGTAGCCGGCCTGCAGGATCAGCCGCCAGGCGCTCGCCCGCAGGACCAGGTTCGCGAGCGTGAAGCCGACCGCGATCAGGAGCGCGTCGACGCGGACGTCGGTGATGTGCTGGCCGAAGTCCGTCGCGGCCTGCCAGAACGATCGCAGTGAGTTCACTACTCGGAAGTCTGCCAGCGCCCGTGGCGGGCGCGAACCCTACGCGGCTGCTAGTCCTGGCCGCGCAGGAACTCGCGCAGGCCCGGGTTCTTCGACTCGAGCTCGCGCAGCGCGCGTGTTTCGATCTGACGCACCCGCTCCCGGGTGACCCCGATCTCGGCGCCGACCTGCTCGAGCGTGGCCGGCTCGCGGTCGTTCAGGCCGAAGCGGGCCTCGAGCACGCGGCGCGTACGCTCGGACAGCTCCTCCAGGGCGGCCTGCAGCTCCTGCTCGCGCTGGCGGCCGACGATCAGCGTCTCGGGCTGGCGGGTGTTCGTGTCCTCGACCATGTCCGAGAAGTTCGACTCGCCGTCACCGACGGGGCCCTCGAGCGACACGGGCTCCTCGATCATCCGCTGGAGCTCGATCACCCGCTCGGCCGGCAGCTTCAGCTCGGCGGCCAGCTCGGAGACGAGCGGCTCGCGGCCCAGCCTCTGGGTCAGCATCCGGTTGGCGCGATGCAGCTTCTTGATGACGTCCAGCACGTGCAGCGGCAGGCGGATCGTCCGGGCCTGGTCGGCGATCGCGCGCGACATCGACTGGCGGATCCACCAGGTCGCGTACGTCGAGAGCTTGTAGCCGCGGCTCGCGTCGAACTTCTCGACCGCCCGCATGAGGCCCATGTTCCCCTCCTGGATCAGGTCGAGGAGCGGCACGCCGGACGACGAGTACGCGCGCGCCATCGAGATCACGAGGCGCAGGTTGGACTCGATCAGCTGCCGCTTGGCGGCCTCGTCGCCGCGATCCTTGCGCCGGGCGAGCTCGAGCTCCTCCGCCCGCGTCAGCAGGGCGCCGTCGCCGATCTGGCGCACATACGTGTGCAGCAGGTCGACCGCGGGGGCGGGACCGTCGGTGAGATCCAGCTCCTCGGCCTGGTCGGGCGAGTCGAACGCGGGCTGCGGGTTGCCCGGGACAGGGGTGGCGGAGTCGTCGTTCGAGGGCGCGGGGGTCACGGGCATGTGGCTTTCGTTTCGGGGGCCGGCTGGTCGGTTCGACCTCTCCCCATCAATCGGCTTCCGGGGCCCATCTCTTGAGGGGGACGACGGCGTTTCCGACGCTTGGGGACGATGGGGCCGGCTTGCAGACGGTCGGGTGTGCGTTAGCACCCTCGGGGGATAACGTCGGCAAGGTCGCGGTCGAACACCATGGGCATGCACGACCATGCCTTCGCCCATCTCCCGGAAGGGATCAGCCCCTCCGACGCCCAGCGGATCGCCGCCGGCTGCTCGCACGCCCTCGTCCCCGATCAGCCCGCCGCGCGCGGCTACCGCTACGTCGACCTGGGCGGGGTCGAGCCGCCGTTCTACCTGATCCGGCTGTGTGCCGGCGACAGCTGCGCGGCGGTCACCCTGAACGCGCCCCTGGAGCTGTCCTCGGCCGGCGACGCCGAGCCGGGCGCGGCCGCCGTCGCGCAGGTGAAGGTCTCGGTCGGCCTGAACACGCTGCGCTGGGACCGCATGCTCGACGTCGACGTCGTCTCAGGCGTCTGGGCGGAGCTGCTCGGCTGGGCGCTCTCCGAGGTCGCCGGGCTCGACCTGCTCGATGCGGCGTCGTGCCCGATCTGCGGGCCGATCAGCTGACGCGGCCCTCGGGCGAGATCGAGACGCCCCGCTGCTCGAGCCGCTTGCGGATCAGGTACTGGAACGTCGACCACGCCCCGCGGCGCGCGTCGAACATCCGGTAGACCTGCCACTCGGTCAGCATCGACGGGTCGGTGCGGCGGGCCTGCGCCCAGTCGGCGAACTTCGGCAGCCGGCCGCTGCGCAGTGACAGCGCCGCGCCCTGCTCGACGGCCCGCTCCAGCCGCTCCTCCCCCACCGGCACGTCGAATCCGGCCTGTTTGAGGGCGTTGTTGAGCGACCCGAACGTGTGCCAGTAGAGCGACTTCGACGGCATCGCGCCCTTGCGGGCCTCGATGTCCTTCGCCGTCGGCACGCGGCCGAGCTCGTCGCCGAGGTCGCGCAGCAGCCGCAGCAGCTCGTCCTGGGTCGCGAACCGGCGCGGCACGAGGCCGGCCAGGCGCTTGGCGCGGTTCCACGACTTGAAATGCTCGATCACCGTCTGCGGGTGCACGGTGGTGCCGGGATCGGCCTCGAACTCGCGCATCGTCGGCGAGCGGCCGAGCCTGTGGGCGCACGCGCGGAGCTCCTCGAGGATGTGCTCGTCCGAGTACCGCTTGCGCATGCCGGCCTGGAACTGCTCCAGCTGCGTGCGGTCGATACCCTCGATCGCCCGATACACGGTCTTGCGTCTCATTGTGCGGAGTCCCCCAGGGTGGTTACGCCTTGCGGAGGTTATAGCAAAACTGGCGAACTGTGCAAGTAAAACATCGGTGCTTTGAGGCAGCGTCAAGGCGCCTCTGGGTAGAGTCCTGCTCGTGACCGCATTCACCGCCAAGGTCGCCGCCGCCCGGGCGGCCGCAGGCCTGTCGCGGCGAACGCGCGCCGGCGGCGGCACCACGCTGCCGGGCAAGCTGCTGCTGCGCATGGCCCCCGACGCCATCGAGCGCATGACCGCGCGGCTGGCGGATGGCTCGGTGGTGATCTCGGCGACGAACGGCAAGACGACCACCGCCAAGATGCTCGCGGCGCTGCTCGAGCCCGAGCGGCGCTTGTGCCGCAACACGGCGGGCGCGAACCTCGAGTCCGGCGTGGCCTCGGCGCTGCTGCACTGCGACGGCGCCGACCTGGGCGTCTTCGAGGTCGACGAGGCGGCGCTGCCCGGCGTCGCCGCGCGGCTGCGGCCGCGCGCGACCGTGCTCGGGAACCTCTTTCGCGACCAGCTCGACCGCTACGGCGAGCTGGAGGCGATCGCCGCTCGCTGGCACCGGATGACCGCGGCGCTGCCGGCCGGCTCGCAGCTCGTGCGAAACGGCGACGACCCGCTCGTCGCCTCGCTCGAGAACCAGGGCGAGACGCTCACCTTTGGCATCGACGACGAGGGCGCGGCGCTGGCGGAGATGCCCCACGCGAGCGACTCCAAGTGGTGCCCGGCGTGCGGCACGCGGCTGCGCTACGAGCGCGTCTACCTGGGCCACATGGGCGACTGGAGCTGCCCGGGCTGCGGCCGGCGGCGGCCGCGGCTCGACGTCTGGGCGGACACGCTCGACCCGCTCGGCCTCGACGGCACGCGCTTCGTCCTGCGCACGCCCGCCGGCGACGCCGACGTCGAGCTGCCGATGCCCGGCCTCTACAACGTCTACAACGCGCTCGCCGCGGCGGCGGCCGCGTGTGCGGTCGGCGGCGTCGACGTCGCCCGGATGGCCAGGGGCCTCGAGCGCTTCGACGCCGCGTTCGGGCGGTTCGAGCGGCTCCGTGTGGGCGATCGCGATGCCGTCCTGCTGCTGGCCAAGAACCCCGCCGGCGCGAACGAGCTCATCCGCACCCTGGCGACCGACAGCAGGCCGAAGCAGCTGCTGGTCGCCCTGAACGACCGCATCGCCGACGGCCGCGACATCTCCTGGATCTGGGACGTCGACTTCGAGCTCCTGGCCGGCCACACGCAGGGCGTCGTCACCGCGGGCACGCGGGCGGCCGAGATGGCCATGCGCCTGAAGTACGGCGGTGTCGGCGGCGAGCGGCTCGAGGTGGCCGGCAGCATCGACGTGGGGCTCGACCGGGCGCTCGAGGGCGGCGAGGGGCCGGTCTACCTGCTCGCCACGTATACGGCCATGCTCGAGCTGCGGGCCGTGCTCGAGCGCCGTGGCGTCGTCCGGCCCTACTGGGAGGCGGCGTGACCGACCTGCGCGTCTGCCACCTCTACCCGGAGCATCTGAACATCTACGCCGACCGCGGCAACATCGCCGTCCTGCGGTCGCGGTGCGAGTGGCGCGGGATCGACTTCGCGGCCGTCGGGTGCGGCCCGGGCGACCCACTGCCGGAGGCCGACCTCTACTACGTCGGCGGCGGCCAGGACCGCGACCAGCTCCTGATCGAGGACGACCTGGTCGGCCGGGCCGGCGGGCTGCGGGCGGCCATCGCCGACGGCGCCTGGATGCTGGCGGTGTGCGGCGGCTACCAGATGCTCGGGCACTACTACCGCGGCCACCAGGGCGACGAGATCCGCGGTACCGGTCTGGTCGACCTCGTCACCGAGGCGGGGCCGACGCGCATGATCGGCAACATCTCGATCGACTGCGAGCTGCGTCCGGGCGAGCCCATGACGGTCGTCGGGTTCGAGAACCACGCCGGCCGCACCCGGCTCGGCGAGGGCGTGCGCCCGCTCGGCCGCGTGCTCCACGGCCACGGCAACAACGGCCGCGACGGCGGCGAGGGCGTCCATACCGGCCGGATCGTCGGCACCTACATCCACGGGCCGCTCCTGCCCAAGAACCCGGCCCTGGCCGACCACCTGATCGGTGCGGCGCTCGAGCGCCGCCACGGGACGGTCGCGCTCGAGCCGCTCGACGACCGGCTCGAGGGCATGGCCCACGACGTCGCAATCGCGATCGCGGCGAGCTGATTAGCGCGGGGCGGCGCGGCTGCGGCGCACCTCGACCACGCCGAAGCTGGACGGGCGGCTGGCGCCGTCGAGCATGAACCCGGCCCGCTCGTAGAAGCGGCCCGCACCGTCGTTCGCCGCGAAGTGCCAGACGCAGACGACGGGGTGGCGAGCCTCCAGGTCGCCCACGGCATGGTCGAAGAGCTCGCGGCCCAGGCCGGTGCCGATGCGGACGGGCTCGAGGTAGAGGCCGTGCACCTCCCCCGCTCCCGCCGGAGCGTCCATGTCGGGACAGGGGCCGGTGCGGGCGAAGCCCCATACCTCGCCTGGCGGCCCGATCACCCACACCCGGTCGGCTTCGGGCAGGTCGCTCAGGTACTCGTGCCAGTCGGCCGCCTGCTCGACCGGGTCCATCGCGGCCAGCACCTCCGGCGCCAGCAGATCGGCATACGCTGCATTCCAGGCCCGGGTCGCGAGCGCCCCGATCGCCCGGCTGTCGCCGGGCTGCGCCGCCCGCACCCTCATGGGGTCAGACCCCGTACGAAAGCGTCACAGAAGTGCAACGGCGCCCGTTCGGGGTCTGACCCCGGTTAGCGGACCCATAGCTCGCCCAGGTGCACGAACGGGTCGCCGGAGCGCCACCGCTCGAGGAAGCGGTGGATCGGCGGGCGCAGGTCGATCGAGGGCAGCTCGGCCCGGTCCATCAGCCGGTGGCCGTGGATGGCGCCGTCGGCCGACGCGACGCTCTCGAGGCTGCGCTCGGAGACGTCGGCGTGGAAGATCACGTGGACGACGTGCTTGCGCGGTCGCATACCCGCCGGCGAGATCGACTCGACGATGGCGATCGGCCCCTCCAGCCGCAGCCCTTCGAGGCCGCACTCCTCGGAGAGCTCGCGGGCGAGGGCGACGTGCAGGGACTCGCCCTCCTCCACCCCGCCCCCGGGCAGGAGCCAGTACGCGCGGTCGCCCTTCTTCTGCTGCAGGAGCAGCACGGCGTCGCCGTGGCGGAGCACGGCGCCGACCCGTATGCGGGGGCCGCTCATGCCCCCGGTCTCACCGTCGAGGAGCCGAAGCCGCGCTCGGCCCGCTCCGACGGCGGCAGTTCGGCGGCCTCGGTCACCGTGATCCGCGGCAGGGCGAGGACGACGAGCTGGGCGATGCGGTCGCCGGGACGGATGTGGAACGGCGCGTCGGGATCGGTGTTCAGGAGCACCACCTTCAGCTCGCCGCGGTAGCCCTCGTCGATCAGGCCGGGCGAGTTGACGACGGTGATCCCCTGCCGCGCCGCGAGGCCCGAGCGAGGCTGCACGAAGCCCGCATGGCCGGGCGGGATCGCGACGGCGAGCCCTGTGGCGACGGTGTGCCGCTCGCCCGGCCGAAGCACCACCTCCTCGACGCTCGCGAGGTCGAGGCCCGCATCCCCGTCGTAGGCCCCCGCCGGCATCTGGGCGTCCGGGTGCAGGCGGCGGACGAGCAGCTCGGTCATACGCGGTAGGCGGCGAACCGGCCGACGAGGTCGCGCGGCAGCCGGGCCGTCACCAGCACGCCCTCGGCGGCGTCCTCGCGGGCCGTGATCGGCGCGCCGGTCGAGTAGAGCGCCGAGAGCTCGCTGCCCTCGGCGTGCGGCACGAGCAGGCGCACGTCGACGTAGCGGCTGGCGAAGAAGTCGGCCACCCGCCGCTTCAGCTCGTCCAGGTTCTCGCCGGTGCGGGCCGAGATGAGGACGGCGTCGGGGAAGCGGTTCTGCAGGCGCCGGCGCGCCAGCGGATCGATCGCGTCGATCTTGTTGATCACGAGCATCTGCGGCAGCTCGTCGGCGCCGATGTCGTTCAGGACGGCCCGCACCTCGTCGAGCTGTCGGTTCAGGCCGTCCTCGCCCGTCGACGCGTCGGCCACGAGCAGCACCAGGTCGCCGGCAAGCGTCTCCTCGAGCGTCGCCGCGAACGCCTCGACGAGCCCGTGCGGCAGCTTGCCGATGAACCCGACGGTGTCGGTGACGAGGTACGAGCGGCCCTCCTCGCGGAAGGCCCGGGTGGTCGGGTCGAGCGTCTCGAACAGCCGGTCGTCGACGCTCACCTCCGAGCCCGTGAGGGCGTTCAGGAGGGTCGACTTGCCCACGTTCGTGTAGCCGGCGAGCGCCACCGCGGGCGTTGCCGAGCGGGTGCGCTGCCGGCGCATGACGCCGCGCCGCGAGGCGACCTCGCGCAGCCGCGCGCGCAGGAGCGACAGCCGCCGCCGGGCCATCCGCCGGTCGGACTCGAGCTGCGTCTCGCCCGGGCCGCGGGTGCCGACGCCGCCGCCGAGCCGCTCGAGGTGCTTCCACATGCCCCGCATGCGCGCCATCGAGTACTCGAGCTGGGCCAGCTCGACCTGGAGCTTGCCCTCCGCCGTGTGCGCGTGCTGGGCGAAGATGTCGAGGATGACGGCCGTGCGGTCGACGACGCGCATCTGCAGCGCGTCCTCGAGGGTGCGCTGCTGGCGCGGCGTCAGCTCGTCGTCGGAGACGACCACCTCGGCCTCGAGCTGCTTCGTGAGGTCGCGCAGCTCGTCCAGCTTGCCCGGCCCGAGGTAGCTGCGCGGGTCGGGCCGGCGGCGGTGCTGGACGACGGTCTCGACCGTCTCCACCCGGGCGGTGCGAAGCAGCTCCCGCATCTCCTCGAGGTCGTCGGCGCCGTCGGAGCCGGGCAGCAGAGATGCAATCACCACCCCCCGCTCCGGGGCCTCGTCGCGGTTGGTGATCTGGGTCACGAGAGCAGTATAGGGAGGCCCGCCCGGCCCTTCCGGGGCGGCTCAGGCGGCGACGCGGAGGTGCTTCTCGATGCGCGCGACGGCCTCGCGCAGGTCGTCGTCGGCGATCGTGAGCGAGAGCCGCACGTAGCCCTCGCCGTTGGGCCCGTAGGACGATCCAGGGGAGACGACGACTGCCGCCTGGTCGAGCACCAGCTCGGCGAACGACACCGACGTGTGGCCCGCCGGGACGGGCACCCACACGTACATCGTGCCCTTGGGCGGCGGGACGTGGATCCCGACCGACGCCAGCGCCCCGATCACGAGGTCGCGGCGGCGGCGGTAGATCTCGCACATCTCGTGGATGTGGTCCTGGGGGCCGAGCAGCGCGGATGCCGCGGTCAGCTGCACGGCGTCGAACACGCCCGAGTCGATGTTCGTCTTGAGCTTGAGGAGCGCCGCCAGGAGCTCGGCGTTGCCGACGGCCGCCCCGATGCGCCACCCGGTCATGTTGTACGCCTTCGAGAGCGAGAACATCTCGACGCCGGCCTCGCGCGCCCCCGCCGCCTCGAGGAAGCTCGGAGCCGTGTAGCCGTCGAACGTGATCTCGGAGTAGGCGCTGTCGTGCACGATCGGGATGTCGTTCTCGAGGCCGAACGCCGCCAGGCGCTCGAAGAACCCGACGTCGACGACTGCGCCCGTGGGGTTGTTCGGGTAGTTGCAGAAGAGCAGGTTCGCCCGGCGGCGCACGTCGGCCGGGATCGCGTCGAGGTCGGGCTGGAAGTCGTGCGCCGCGGTGAGCGGCATGAGCACCGGCTCGGCCCCCGCGAGCAGCGTTCCCGAGGTGTAGACGGGGTAGCCCGGATCGGCTGCCAGGCACGCGTCGCCCGGATCGAGCATGGCGAAGCACACGTGGGCGACGCCCTCCTTGCCGCCCAGGAGCGGCAGCACCTCGGTGTCGGGATCGAGCTCCACCCCGAACCGGCGCACGTAGAAGGTCGCCACGGCCTCGCGGAACTCGGCCAGCCCGCGGTTCGACGGGTAGCGGTGGTTCTCGGGCCGCGCCACCTGGCGCTGCGCCTCGGCGACGACCGCTTCCGGCGTGGGCACGTCGGGATCGCCGATGCCGAGCGAGATGACCTCGATCCCGGCCTTGCGGCGCTCCTCGATCTTGCGCTCGAGCTCGGCGAAGAGGTACGGCGGCAGCGACTGCACGCGGGCGGCTGGGCGCATCGGCTAGAGCTCCTCGAGGGCGGCGGTGAAGGCGGGCGAGAACTCGCCCCGGTGGACCCGCTGCACGGGGCCGGTCAGGCGCACGTGCAGGTTCTCGTCGACGGCGACGACCAGCTCCCCGCCGTCGGTGTGCACGGTGACCGGGCTCTCGGCCCGCCTGGCCACGACCGCGGCGACGGCGGCGGCGCTCGACCCGGAGCCGGACGAGAGCGTCTCCCCCGCCCCGCGCTCCCAGACGCGCATGCGGATGTCGTGGCCGCCGAGCGGCTTGTAGAACTCCACGTTCGTGCGGTTCGGGAACCAGCGGTGGGTCTCGATCGGCGCCCCCACGGCGGCCAGGTCGAGGCCGTCCACGCCCTCGCTCTCGATCACGCAATGCGGGTTCCCGAGCGTCACGAACTGGTAGATCGGCGCCGGCGGGTCGCCCCCGTCCGGGCGGTGATCCGGCCCCTCCAGGCCTGCCGTGCCGGCGTCGACGGTCACGCTGCCGCCGTCGACCGTCCCGGCGACGGTGCCCTTCGGGGTCTCGAGCGTCACCTCGGTGCGCCCGTCCCGGTCGGCCACGTAGCCGACGGCGATGCGGCTGCCGTTCCCGGAGAACTCGGCGTCGCTGCCGTCCGGGTTCAGGATCTGGACACGCACGTGCCCCGGCCCGACCGTGTCCAGCACAAGGATGCCGTCGCTGCCGGCCCCCAGGTCGGCGTGGCAGATGCGCTGCACGCGCCGCGGCGTCAGCGCCGCCGGGACATCGCCGCGCTCGATCACCAGGTACGCGTTCCCGGCCGCCTGCCACTTCTCGAACCGCATCGGCGCGGAGGATATCGGCATGTGTTTTTCCGGG